>Ga0265797_10000891_pt1 | contig 53697 bp, 51 predicted proteins | sample P2T30metagenome_FD_192433 | JGI IMG/M metagenome (GOLD analysis project Ga0265797, IMG submission 192433) | Plant litter microbial communities from East Loma Ridge, Irvine, California - P2 T30 | ecosystem: Environmental > Terrestrial > Plant litter > Unclassified | place: USA: California...
GGGGCGTCGGGCCATACCTATATAGCTGGGCGTTTGTTTCATCCGAAGATTCCGGCGGCTCGATAATTATTGCAAATCGCACGTCTGCAACCGCGAGCTTTACTAGCGCAGTAGGACAAGTCCCTACAGTAGTGACAGGAACGGTCACGGTCACTGTCATTGATTCTAAGGGCAGAAGCGCAGCCTTCACGGTGAACGCAGTGTGCGATCACTATTAACGGAGAAATCTTGACCTCATACGTACTCATAAGCAACGGGATAGTTGAATCCCAGCATGGTCAAGTGGATCCACCCGGATTCGTTGGCCCGCCGACTCCTCCTCCGAGTGACGAGGAAACTTACGTCCTCTTGACGGAACCCATCGATTGGGCCGGGCGGCCCTCTGCTGGGAGCCAGCTGCACATCATCGACGGCACATTCGAGTGGGTCGAAGCGGTAGCGATCGAGGACTACCGGTCGCAGGCCTTCGACAGAATCGATACTGCCGCTGAAGCGCTGCGTATGGCTGTCATCACCAAGCTGACCCAGACGTCCGAATACGAGCGCGCCGAGCGACATGCGCGCGAATACCGGGCCGACGGGTACCCGGAAGGCGATGAGGCCTATGTGCCGCCGGGCGTGGCGAGCTGGGCGCAGGCCAAGTGGCGCGAAGGCTGGACCGCGCGCCAGGCCGCCGACGACATCCTGGCCATCGCGGAGAGCTGGTACGCCATCCTCGACGACATCCGCGCGCTGCGCTTGGCGAACAAGGAAGACATTCGCGCCGCCAGCTCGGCCGCCGAGATCGCCGCGATCTGCGACGACATGGAAGGCGATATGCGCGCGATCGCGCAGCAGCTGCAACTGACCCTCACCAATTAGGATACACATGGCAAATCTTCGAATCGTGACCGACAACGCTGTTGGGCGCGCGGTGTCGCTCGTCGCCAGCAGCACGGCCGGCGGCCTGGCGGCGGCGAACCTGCAGGTCGACCGCAAGTCGAGCGTGTGGCGCGCCTCCGGCAAAGTTGCTGGTGTGGCCGCGCGGTGGGATGCGGTAGAGGAGATCGGCGCTGTCGCGCTCCCATTCTGCAACCTGTCGCCAACTGCGTTGATACGGGTGCGGGCCTCTAAGGAGATGGCAACTACAAATCGGGTTACTGGCTCCCATACTCTTGCCGCCGCGCATGGCTGGATTGGATCGTCGGTATTGGCAACTACCGTCCGATTCAAGGGGGAGGTCCCTTATGTGGAGGTCAAAAAGGTGACGTCCGGTGCAAACGAGCACCGCACTGCCTCCTTCGGTGCAGTAGTAGTGAACGGCCTTATCACTTTCACATTAGCACTGCGAGCCGGGGCGTCCAAGAATGCATCGGTCGGGTTGCTAAGCATTGGCGGCTCTAGTGATTGGGGGGCAAATGCCAGCGCCAACGCTCGAATCCTCGAAGGACCTGGAAGCCTGGCCCAGGCGGCGGGGGGCTTATTTCATCTGTACGACCTCTCGACCACTGTCGATACCGTACTCAAGATCTCTCGCGTGTATTCGGAGGCGTCCAATGGATCGGTTGTCATTTACCCGGGCGGCAATGTGTCGACTGTCATAGGAAATTCGGTGCTAGTGTCTCGCCTCCAGGTGGAGTATGGCAGCGAGTCCACCAGCTATTACCCTACTACAGCCTCGGCCGCCACGCGACCCGCTGGCTATATCGACAGCTGGCAGGGCTACGATTACGACAGCGGGTGGACGCCGGCCTGCCCGGCGCCGGCGCTGCGCCCGCGCGGCTTCACGCCAGCGCAGGCGGCCAGTGCGTACGCCTACGGCGGCGGCACCTGCGCGCGCCACTGGCTACCGGGCGCGCAGCTGGCGCGCGGGCTGGCGATCGACATCGACGACCCGGACAACCTGCAGGGCTACGTCGAGGCCGCATGCCTGGTAGCGGGGCCAGTCTGGTCGCCGCGTTACAACGCCTCTGCGGCCACGGTCACCGTGGTCGACCGCACCGAGCTCTCGCGCGGCGCCGGTGGCGACCAGCTGGCCGACCCGGGCACGATTAGCCGGAAGGTCCCTGTCGACCTGCGCGCGATGCCCAATGAGGACCGGGCGGCGTTCCTCAACGTGGTGCGCAACAGCCGCGCGTATCCGGTGCTGCTGTCCGTGTTCCCCGGTCATGCCGACCTGGCGCTCGAGCGAGACTTCACCGTCTACGGCCGGCGCACGAAAGATTCCGACATCGCTTATCAGTACGCTGGAGCATATTCAACAACACTTGAAATCGAGGAGATCTGAGGCGCTGGTAGTTGGCACAGCGGGTTCTACCAGCCCGCGTTATGCACAATGGAACTTGTCTCATTCTTCCGAGAAATGAGACTGCGAAAACTTCACACTGGGTCATCCCGGTGGCTCATGGCGCGACAACGCGGTGGAGTGTCATACCGGCGTTTCGAACCAAGAGAACAATGTGAACCCCATCACTGAGCAACAGAACGCGATCTCGATCGCAACCATCCAGGTGGAGGTCGCCCACCTCAAAGCCGCCTTCTCCGACTTACGCGCCACAAACGCTGAACTCGACCGCAAGCTCGACCAGGTGCTTTCTCAATTGGCCGAGGCTCGCGGCGGCTGGCGCACCCTGATGCTGATAGGCGGCGCTGCCGGCTCACTGGGCAGCGCGGTTACTTGGCTTGTCTCCCAGTGGCGGAGCTGATCATGAACCACGAAAAACTCGCCAAGCAGCTGACGATCGACGAAGGTCGGCGCGCGCTGATCTACCTCGACTCGGTCGGCAAGTGGACCGGCGGCGTCGGCCGCAACCTGGTCGACCGCCCGTTCTCGGACGACGAGATCGACCTGATGCTGAAGAACGACATCGCGATCGTCGAGAAGGAACTCGACAAGCGCCTGCCGTGGTGGCGCGAGATGTCGCCGGCGCGCCAGAACGCGCTGGCCAACATGTGCTTCAACCTGGGCATCAATCGCCTGCTGGGCTTCGTGCAGGCGCTTACGCACATGCGCGCCGGCCAGTTCGATGCGGCCGCGCGCGAAATGCTCGATTCCAAGTGGGCGAAGCAGGTCGGCGCGCGCGCCACTCGCCTGGCAATCCTCATGCGCACCGGGGAATTCCAATGACGGCCCGGTTCCTGTCGACGCTGTGCACGGATCGCGTCAACCTGGCCAGCGCTGACCGTGTACTGCTGTCGCCGCTGGTATTCGACTCGGCGCTGCTCGACCTGCGCATCATCGTGCCGGCCGGCTTCGTGACCGACTTCGCCAGCGTGCCGCGCGCGCCGCTCACCTACTGGCTGTTCGGCGGCGTGGGCGACGAGGCTGCGGTGGTGCACGACTTCCTGTACGAAAAAGGCCTGGTGCCGCGCGGTGTGGCCGACCAGGTCTACGGCGAAGCGCTGGAAGCGTGCGGCGTGCCGGTCTGGCGCCGTGGCCCGATGGTGCTAGCGGTGCGGCTGTTCGGCGCCGGCCGGTACACAGCAGTGGTGGCGCCATGATCGAGTTCCACGTGCTCACGCCGCGCGGATCAGTGCATTTAATTTCCGTCGAGGGCGGGCGGATCGTTCTGGACAGCCCACACGCGCGCGAGCCGTTCGCTCCGCGTGGATCGAACGCCGGTCCCATCGCCTCGGCGCGGGCCAAGTTCCAGAATGACGCGCCGCACGACCTCGAGGTCGACGCCTCTGTCATTTAAATAGCGGGATCCTGCACACATGCCAAACACGTCGGCAATGTTGGCGGCGAGGTCAACGTACACAGCGGTCAAGCGGTCAGTCCTGGCATCCATCGGTCGACCCTACCAGCATCGCCGCTAATGGTTTTGATCCAGGTCAAAGCTGCTACACTCGGCACATGTATGGAAGAGTCAAGCAGCTACGCCAGCGCGGCAAGCGCATGTCCGACCGCGAGATCGCGTCGGCGTCATTCCTTGAGGGCGACCTGGTCGTGCACGGCATTGGGGGCGTGATCATGGCCGAGCTCAAGCAGCCCAACACCCAGGTCGGCGAGCCGCTGCTCGTGCTCTACGAGGCCAGACTGATCACAATGCACAGCAGCAGCATGTTGCTTAAAGGCGACGAACGGCCGCAGGGCAAGGACGGCCCAGCATACGTACAGGAGTGGTCGGTACGGTTCGATCAGCGATAAAAAAACAGCACTGTATATTAGATGAACATCTAATATACAGTGCTGTTCTTCTATACAACATGCGCTGTAAGTAATTGATTCTATTGGTCGGGCGAGAGGATTCGAACCTCCTATCCCGTGTAACCATGCACGTACGTTACCGTAATCTTACGCGTGCCAGAGTTAGCTCACGCAACGGTTAATTATATGCAACATCGATTTTCAACGGATCATAAAACGAAATGAAGTGGCCAAAGCTGATTGCATCAAGTAGATCATCACCAATCGGTACGTTTGGAGGCAATGTAATTAGGTTTGCGCTTACAGGATGGATTTGAGTAAGCGACGAATCACAGCCTGGGGGCGGCTGAATAAAGTCGCTATAGAGTTCTTCGTCAGCACTATCGACAACAATTAATAACTCCCCGAGCACAAAGACAGAAATTTGACAATTAGGTGCCTTTGATGGTGCTGTGCATTTTTGTGCGGCGTCAGGCTTCGCCACCAATCCAGCGCGATGGCGATAACGATATGGGGCATATTCTGAGCCATAATAGCGCCCAATATATATACGTGAAAACGGTAATGGCAACTTGGTTCGGTACACTTCATTCGGAACGTCTGCCGGAATGCCCATATTCTCTTGGTGAGTTAACTCAGCCATAATAGTCACAATGGAAATCCATAGTGCTAGCGATGTTTGTTCCTCGCTTGTCAGCTGAATAGTTGTTCCTGCTATCAGTTTTTCAACAGTTGGTTTGACTCGATCCTCTAAACCACTTAACCAAACATTGTTACAGTGGGCGCATACCTTCCGGTATTTAACAGACAGTAAATAACCTTGACGGATTCTACTTTTGGCTGCAATGGAAACTCGGCGCTCTGATGTTACGTTCCCTTGTGTTTGAAAAAAATTGGTCGACGATTTTTCAGGATGAGGGAATATTTTTTCAAGCCATGCTGGCCATACATGTTGGCGCGTTAACGGTTTATCTTCTTTGCAGAACATGCACGGATCACGATGCTGAGGCATAAATTCCTTATGGCAATTTATAAAATAAAGTTAGATAAAAAATACCTATAGTAAAACGAAAAAAATGCCTTATCCTCGTTGTGGTTTAGTGTAAATTTTGACGTAACTTTAAAGTTCTTCTGTCGTTTTCATAGAAGGATACCCCCATCCATAGTGGTATGTCAGACAGATCAGGCCAACTTAATTGGATCGCAGGTTATTTTCCAGTGCTTTTGCGATATATAAAGCCAGAATAAGATCGGCCGAGTTGTGAGTGAAGTGAATCTGTCCAGAAGGTTCGTGGAAGTTCGTTCGTCCACTCGAATCAACTTTAAACTCACCTAAAAAATCACTAAATTCATTTCCAGAAACTTTATACTCGTGCGTGCATATAACCTTTGCACTAGGTTCGTTAGACACCAACCCTGCAACTACGGTCAGCCGGACACGTGTCCCAGCGTAGGTGAAATCGAAATAGCCTCGAGCGACATCGCTGTCAATGAGCAAACCCTCATCATCCTTGAAGGTGCTGCTAGGAATATCTTTGCATTCTACGAACGGTCGCATCTTGTCGATAACCGCTGCACGTAATCGTGAAACCCCTTTTATGAGAAAGTCACAGCTGCCGTCGAGTACCACTGGAGCAATTTGAACTGTCATGATTTCGACCTAGTGAGAGTGGGCCTCTATCGTAACCTAATCAGTCCAATCTATCCGCCATAGTCTCCGCACTTTCGTTGTAGTAAATCTGCAGCTGCCGAAGGTCTCTGTGGCCAACCATGCGCGCCAAGTCGAGTACGTTTAGTTTTTTAGCAAGACGCGTGATGGCTAAGTGACGGGTATCATGAAACGTTCCGTCTTGAATCATCGCCCGTGACTTAGCTTTGCGGAATAGCGCGTCGAGTGAGGGTGCAGAGATCGCAAAGATCGTGTCACCGGAGGGGACTTCGGGAAGTAGGGCGAGCAGCTCCAGGGCGCGACGGGATAGCGGAACCGCGCGCTTGGTACCGTTCTTCGTTTGCTGAAGCGTAGCTGTGCGGCCCGCGATATCCGCTGCTGTGAGCCCGCAGATCTCGCCAGCACGCATGGCCGTTTCAATCGCGAACAGGAATGCGACAGCGGTCCGCTGGTAGCCTGTTGTGGCCAACTCGGTTTGTGCCTGGTCAAAGCCTAGGGCAAGGCAGATTCGCTCAATCTCGTCGTGGCTATATAGGCGATCGCGTGGGGGAGGGTCAGCAGGCCGGCGCACGTCAGTCGTCGGCGACATCGCGATCCACTTCCATTCTTTCGCCGCTGCGGCGAACACATGCGACAGTAAGTTGAGATCTCGGTTTACCGACGAGCCGAGCACCTTGTCGACCTTGAGCCGATAGTCGCGCCACTTGCCAAGCACGTTCGACGTGATGTCGACAAGCTTCATATCCTGAAGCGCGATGCCGTCGATGACTGTTCGGCCAATTGCGCCCATTCGCAGGATCTCCTGGCGGTGTCCACGCTTATGCACGGACACCTCTTTCTCATAGCGTCGGAACGCGTCGTCCAGCGTCTTGCCTTTCTGGATGCCCGTGGCCGCGCCCTCGCGTATCTCAGTCTCACGTTTCGCTGCCCATGCCGCCGCTTCGGCCTTGGTGTTGAAGGTTTTGGACTCACGCACGCCAAGAGTCGCAAGCTGCGCTCGCCACGTGCCGTCTCGTTTCGCTATTGATGCCATGCCACCCTCAGATCGTCATGGCGTAATTATGGCGTAAAAATGGCGTAACTGATCCAGTTAAGAAGCGGAAAAAGGTGGGGTTTTGTACAGTGTAAGAACCGCGCCCGTAGGCGCTAAGTGCTTGAAACTACAGAGGAAACTGAAAATTGCGGGGTAATGCGCTGCTAGTAGGTGGTGCCTCCGGCCGGAATCGAACCGGCACGCCTTACGGCGCTTGATTTTGAGTCAAGTGCGTCTACCAATTCCGCCACAGAGGCCCAATAGCAGGCGCGAATCTTAGCACATGCAGGGTGCCACTGACCAGTGCGGCGCGAAAGTCGTTGCCGGATGCGTCTTCCGGTGTGTCTGCCGATGCTGCGGGCGCAAGACCGATACGACGACCATAGACCCGATCTGCCCGGTTCAGCAGGCAATCCGGTGCTGTAACAGCCGCAGACAGCCGACCGGGCCGACTACTTCCAGCGCGTGCGGCTGCACCGCCACCGTGATCGCGCCTTCCTGGCCACGCAGCCACGGACGCGGGCGGAAGTAGCGGATGCCGGTGTTGTCGTTGCCGCTGCGCCGATAACCCAGGCCACCCAGCGCTTCATCAAGCGTGTTGAGCATGTAGTGAGCGTCGAACCGGGTGCGCATCTCGAACCGTCCCGGGCCCAGCATGCACACCGGCAGCACGCCGCCGAGCAACGCCGGCAACACGATGTACGTAAGCGGGGTGTCCGGATCGATCAGGTGCATCGCCGCCACCAGCAGCGGCAAGCCGGCCAGCAGCGTCAGCGCCCACGGCAGCGACTGGCGCCAGGTTTGGTGTTGGCGCAGGAAGCCGGGCTTCTGTTGAATACGCACAATTTCTGAAAACGTCACGCTTTTCATGTGGTCTCCTTGCAGCGCTGGTGCAGCGAGTCCGGGATTGGGTAATCGGCAACCTGATTATTTTGAACACCAAAATTCAGCCCGGATTGCGTCTGCTCAAATACGCATTCGTTTGAACTAGGTTCTCACAACGGCAACACACGCCGCGCACGTGTGAATTTGACATGTTTTTCCGACCCGAAAACAAACAAGCCGCACATGTGCGGCTTGCCGGATCAGCAGTGCAAGAGGAAACGCTCAGGGCGAACGGCGGTACAGGCGGAAACGCTCGTCGCGATCGGACGCGCGCCGGCCTTCCCACAACGGCGTCTGCTTGCGCAGGCCATAGGCCGGCAGCAGGGCGCGTTTGTCCTTGCTGCGCACGCTGTCCTGCAGCAGCACGTAATCGCAGCTGCCGCCGGCCAGGGTAACAAAGGGCAGGCGGCCATAGAACGCCAGCGAGGCGCGCTGGGCCGGGCCGACGTTGGTCTCGATGCAGTTGGTGTCGGCCGGCAGGCGCGCCGCGATCTGCTGCGCCACGCCGGCATAGCTCTTGCCATAGTTCAAGTCTGGCAAGAACAGCGTCATTAGCAGTACCCACAGCAGGATCAGGCCGCCGGACGAGAGCACCACCGCGCGCCACAGGACCGCCGGCTGGCGCGACAGGCGCCAGTGCACCAGCATGATCCAGCCGACGCTAGTGGCGGCCGCTACCGTAAAGGCGACGATGCCGATCTCGGGCACGAAGCCCGGCACCAGCTTGAGCGCGTTGTGCGACAGCTGGGCCGGCCAACCGGTCAGCTTGGCGATCCAGAACAGCCAGATGATGGCGCCCAGCATCGTCAGCACCATCACCGAGAACCAGTCGATGGCGTTGATCGCGCCGCGCTTCATGGTCGGCAGGCCGAACGCGGCCATCAGGGCCAGCGGCGGCAGCATCTTGAGGAAGTCGCTGTTTTCGGGAATCGGGTCGGCCAGCAGTTGCAGCGCCAGTGCCAGGAAGAAGAACACCGGCAGCACGATGTGCAGCATCTGCTGCTGGCGGCGCCAGGCCCAGATCGCCCACAGCGCAAACGGCCAGGCCGGCCAAAAGAACCAGACGCCGATGCGCAGGAAGGCCTTCATGGCGGTCCAGCCCGGCAAGCCGAACTGTTCCGCGTTCCAGTTCAGCCAATCGGCCACCGGGCTCAAGCCGTAGGGCTGCAGCAGGATGGCCGGCAGGATCCAGACCAGGGTCAGGCCGAACGCCACCGCCAGCGCGATGCCGAGGTGGCGCAGCGTGACGCGCGCCGGCAGCGCCAGGAAACGGGTGCAGGCGAACAGCGCGATCACCAGCACCAGCGGCGGCAGGAAGCCCTGGGTCAAGGTGAGGGCGCCGAGCGACAGGCCGACCAGCACCGCATTGCGGTTACCGGCGTGCTCGACGTAGCGCACCGCGCGGTACAGGAAATACGCCAGCAGCGCACCTTGCAGCGTGGCGGGCAGGGTCAGGTGGCTTTGCAGCAAGAGGCCCAGGCTGCCGAGGTAGATCAGGACCGCGGTGTCGCCCAGCGTGCGGCCGTAGTCGTTCGGTTCCGGCTGGCCGCCGAAGGCCAGGCGCAGCGGCTGCGCTTCGGCGCGCCGGCCCAGGTGGAAGGCGGTGTACCAGAGCGACATCGTGCCCAGCGCGAAGATCGCAACCGTGGACATGCGCGCAGCCAGTACGTCGCCCAGGATCCAGCCGAACAGCTTGATGCAGATGGCGCCGAACCAGAATGCCAGCGGACCTTCGTCGACGTTGGCCAGGCCGGCGATGTTGGGGTACAGCCAGTCATTGAGCGAACCATGCGCCATGGTCCACATGATGCCGAAGCTGCCGGCGTCTTCCTTCCACAGGTCGCGGCCGATGATGCCGGGCAGGATGTACAGCATGCCCAGCGCGAGCAGGGCCCAGCGGGGCAGCGCCAGGGTGGCGGCGGCAGGAAGACGGACTGGTTTCATCGATAAAGTCTGATGGGAAAAATTGAGCGCGTAGTATAGCCGCGTAGTATAGCTGCGAAAAAAAAGAAGCCGGCGAACCGGCTTCTTTTCGGGAAACCCCATCGACGCCGCTTGGCGCCGATGGGGTTTCAGTATGACTGCGCTGGCAATTAGCCGTTGGCGACTGCGGTCTTCGAACCGACGCTGCCGAACTTCTGGCGGAACTTCTCGACGCGACCGGCGGTGTCGACGATCTTGTGCTTGCCGGTGAAGAACGGGTGCGATTCAGCCGAGACTTCAATCTTGATCAGCGGGTATTCTTTGCCTTCGTGGGTGATCTTGTCGCGGGTAGCGATGGTCGAACGGGTCACGAATTTGAAGTCGCACGACAGGTCGTGGAAGACGACTTCGCGGTAATCTGGATGAATTTCGTTTTTCATGGTGTTGCCTTTCTAATGTTGGTAGCCAAACTGCACTTCGTCGGTCGCCTTGCTTCTTGACCCGATTGCCGATCACTTGCCAGGGGTGGACTGAACCGGCGATTATACGGTGATCCGAAGGGGGATGCAACGTAGGGTGGGCCTCGCCAACCCTACGATTGTGTTTAACGGTAACAACAAAAAAGCGGCCCGAAGGCCGCTTCTTGCGCGAACGCTGGGTCGAGGCGATTAACCGCCGCGGCGCATCATGTCGAAGAACTCGACATTGTTCTTGGTCGCGCGCATCTTGTCGAGGATGAACTCCATCGCTTCGATCTCGTCCATCGAGTACAGCAACTTGCGCAGGATCCAGATTTTCTGCAGCTGGTCTGGCTTGATGAGCAATTCTTCGCGGCGGGTACCCGATTTGTTCAGGTTGATCGCCGGGTAGACGCGCTTCTCGGCCAGGCGGCGCTCGAGGTGCACTTCCATATTGCCGGTGCCCTTGAATTCTTCGTAGATCACGTCATCCATGCGCGAACCGGTTTCGATCAGTGCGGTCGCGACGATGGTCAGCGAGCCGCCTTCTTCGACGTTACGGGCGGCGCCGAAGAAGCGCTTCGGACGCTGCAGCGCGTTGGCGTCGACACCACCGGTCAAGACCTTGCCCGAAGCCGGGATCACGGTGTTGTAGGCGCGTGCCAGACGGGTGATCGAGTCCAGCAGGATGACGACGTCTTTCTTCATTTCGACCAGGCGCTTGGCTTTTTCGAGCACCATTTCGGCGACCTGCACGTGGCGGGTGGCCGGTTCATCAAACGTCGAAGCGACGACTTCGCCGCGCACCGAACGCTGCATCTCGGTGACTTCTTCCGGACGCTCGTCGATCAGGAGCACGATCAGGGTCACGTCAGGATGGTTGGCGGTGATCGCGTGCGCGATGTGCTGCAGCATGACCGACTTGCCCGACTTCGGCGAAGCCACCAGCAAACCGCGCTGGCCCTTGCCGATCGGCGAGATCAGGTCGACGATGCGGCCGGTGATGTTCTCGGCGCCGTTCATGTCGCGCTCGAGGCGCAGCGGCTCGTTCGGGTGCAGTGGGGTCAGGTTCTCGAACAGGATGCGGTGCTTCGAGGCTTCCGGCGACTCGCCGTTGACCTTGTCGACCTTGACCAGTGCAAAGTAACGCTCGCCGTCTTTCGGCGTACGCACTTCGCCTTCGATCGAGTCACCCGTATGCAAGTTGAAGCGGCGGATCTGCGACGGCGAGATATAGATGTCGTCGGTCGAGGCCATGTAGCTCGCGTCCGGCGAGCGCAGGAAACCGAAACCGTCCGGCAGCACTTCGAGGGCGCCGTCGCCGAAGATTTGCTCGCCTTGCTTGGCGCGCTTCTTCAGGATCGCGAACATCAGTTCCTGTTTGCGCAGGCGTGCCGCGTTGTCGATGTCGAGGCCGATTGCCATTTCCAGCAGCGCGGAAACGTGCATCGCCTTCAGTTCAGATAAATGCATTTGTGTGGGTGACCCGTGACGGGTAAAAAAGGTAGGGGAGGGAACTGCGTGGGTTTATCAAGGCGGGAGGGTGGCTCCCGGCCGAAGGTGGCGACAGCGCGGGCGCGCCGTCACCGCTTATCTTATAAGTATTTTTAGATGTTGCTGTCGAGGAAAGCGGTCAGCTGACCCTTGGCCATTGCGCCAACTTTCTGGGCAGCGGCTTCACCGTTCTTGAACAGGATCAGGGTCGGGATGCCACGAATACCGAACTGGGCCGGCACGGCCTGGTTGGCATCGACGTCGACTTTGGCGATCGTGACTTTGCCGGCGTATTCCTTGGCCACTTCTTCCAGGATCGGGGCAATCATCTTGCAAGGACCGCACCACTCGGCCCAGAAATCGACCAGCACCGGCAGCTCGGATTTGAGCACGTCGGCTTCGAAGGTTGCATCGCTGATGTGTTTGATGTTTTCGCTCATGGTTTCCTCAGTGTGAGGTAGAAATCATTATTTAACGCCTGGAGACGCAGTATTAAAAACGTCTCGGCCGGCTGCCGTGGGGTATGTCTGCTTGCTCAATATTACCGCTACACAATGGTGGAGGCACTGTGTGCAAATTTCAATATTGGAAGAACGGCTAGAGGGTGTCAGGCGGGGAATGAAGCGAATAATACCGCATTTTTATAAACCGTGTTATCGGGTTTGTACAAAATCTCAACATTCCAGCGCTGCGCGTAATTGCTCGGGCAACAGCGGCTTGCGGAACGCGCCCACCACCTGCAAACCGAGGGCGCGCGCCAGGTCGCCGGCGGCATTGCGCATGCCGTCTTCGGCGGCCGACAGCAGGATCACCTTGCCGTGATACCCGTGCGCCGCGGCGGCGCTGAGGAACTCGATGCCGTCCATCTCGGGCATCATCAGGTCGCAGATCAAGACGTCCGGCATCTGCTCGCCCAGGCGCAGCAAGGCCTGGCGCGCGTCGGTTTCGGTGACGACCTCGCACGGACCACAGGTGGCCAGCATCTCGCGCATCACCTCCAGCAAGAACTGGTCGTCGTCGAGCACCAGCACGCGCAGGGGCGCGGAGGAAGCGTCGGTGGGTGAGTGCATGGCAGTCTGGGGCAGATGGGAATCGACGGCCATTATGGCGAAAAACAGCCGCGTCCGGGCGATCAGTGCGCGAATAAATACGCTAGACGGCACCGCTGAAGCGCGCCAAGTGGCCTGGATGCCACATCGTGGCCACCGACGCCACCCGTCCGGCCGAAGTGGTGCGCCGGTGCAGCACCAGGCAGGGCAGGCCGGTGTCGATCCCGAGCAGGCTGGCGGCTTCAGCCGGCGCGGCCTGGGCTTCGATGGTATAAGTCGCGCCCTGCAGCGGCGCCACCGCCGTCAAGTGCTCGTTGGGCGTGATGCGGGTGAAGTCCTGTTCCAGGTAGGCCGGGGCGCAGGCCGGGTCGACCCAGCGGTCCTCGAGCTGGATCGGGACCTCGTTCTCGCAATGCACGATCAGCGAATGGAACAGCGGCGCGCCCGGCTCGAACATGAATTCGGCCGCCAGGGTGTCGTCCGCTTCCTCCAGGCGCAGCAGCGCCACGCGGCTGGTGTGCTGCTTGCCGCGCGCGCGGATCTCGTCGGCGATGTTGCGGATCTCGACCAGCGTGGCCTGGTACTTCTGCGGCGCGACATAGGTGCCGGAACCCTGGCGCCGCACCAGCGCGCCTTCGGCAGTCAGTTCGCGCACGGCGCGGTTGACGGTCATGCGCGAGACGCCGAACTGGCGCACCAGGGCCTGCTCGGACGGCACCACATCGCCTTCCTTCCAGCGTCCGGATGCGATCTCGCCGACCAGGTAATCCTTGATTTGCTGGAAAATGGGCGGCCGATCCTGTGGCCGGTCTTGCGCGCTCTGTGCTTCCAAACGACTCTCCGAAGTGCCTGTACCATGACGCTGGGCCGACGGCCCGCTGGTGCGGATTCTAGCACCGCGATTCGAAAGCAAGACCCGGAATGCATGGCCGTGCGCGCGGCGCCAGAATGGCGGCATTGCATCGTCATTGTTCAAAGGAGCTACACCATGCGCAGCGCCAGTCCTGACCACGCTTACGCCACCGACGCCGCCTGCTGGGACGCGGTGCAGCGGCGCGACCCGGCCGCCGACGGCCGCTTCTATTACTCGGTGCGCAGCACCGGCGTGTATTGCCGGCCGTCGTGCCCGTCGCGCGTGGCCAAGCGCGCCAATGTCGCCTTCCATGCCAGCAGCCAGGAGGCCGAGGCGGCCGGCTTTCGCCCCTGCCTGCGCTGCGCGCCGACCCAGCCGCCGCTGGCCGAACGCCAGGCCGAAGCGGTGGCGCGCGCCTGCCGCCTGATCGAGTCCGCCATCGAACAGCCCGACCTGGACCAGTTGGCGCAGGCCGCCGGCATGAGCCGCTATCACTTTCATCGCGTGTTCAAGGCGCATACCGGCATCACGCCGAAAGCCTATGCCGCCGCCCACCGCGCCAGCCTGGTGCGAGGCGGCTTGCAGGGCGGCGCCTCGGTCACCGATGCGATTTTCGAGGCCGGCTTCGGTTCCAGCGGACGCTTTTATGCCGCGTCCCAAAGCATGCTGGGCATGGCGCCGGCCAGCTACCGCGCCGGTGGACGCGGCGAGACGATCCGCTTCGCCGTGGCCGAATGTTCGCTCGGCGCGATCCTGGTCGCGGCCACCGAACGCGGCATCTGCGCGATCCTGATCGGCGACGAGGCGCAGCCGCTGCTGGACGACTTGCAGGCGCGCTTTCCGCAAGCCGAGTTGCGCGGCGCCGATGCCGGGTTCGAACAGACCGTGGCGCAGGTGATTGGTCTGGTCGAAGCGCCGCGCCTGGGCCTGGACTTGCCGCTCGACGTGCGTGGCACCGCGTTTCAACAGCGCGTGTGGCAGGCGCTGCGCGTTATCCCAGCCGGCAGCACGGTCAGCTACGCCGAACTGGCCGCGCGCCTCGGCGTGGCGGGCGGCGCGCGCGCCGTGGCCGGGGCTTGCGCGGCCAATCCGGTGGCGGTGGCCATCCCGTGTCACCGCGTGGTACGCATCGGCGGCGCGCTGTCCGGCTACCGTTGGGGCATCGAGCGCAAACGCACGCTGCTCGAGCGCGAACGCGCGCAAGCCGGGGAGGGTTGAAGGGGGCTTCGATACCTATGCCCGCCATGCAAAGTTCGATACACTTCTCCCTGCCGCGCCGACCCAGCGCGGGACCCCATCCACGGAGAAAACAAACAGCATGCGCGCGCGCCAGAATCCCCTGCAATCCTCAATGTTCGCCCTCGCCGTAATCGGCGCTTTCGGTTCGGCCGCGGCCCATGCCGACACGGTCGTCGACAACGCCAACGGCTACACCCTGAACGCCAAAGGGGACCTGGTCCAGTTCAAGGCGATTGCCTTTGATGACAAGGGCCGCATCATCGCGGTCGGCGCCAGCGCCGATGTGATCAAGCAGGCGCCGAACGCCAAGCGCGTCGACCTGCAGGGCCGCACGCTGCTGCCCGGCCTGATCGACGCCCACGGCCACGTGTTCGGCCTGGGCCAGCAACTGACCCAGCTCGACCTGTTCCACAGCACTTCGCTGGGCGGCGCCTTGAAGTCGATCGGCGACTACGCCAAGGCGAATGCGGACCACGCCTGGATTCGCGGCCGCGGCTGGAACCAGGAGAACTGGAAGCTGGGCCGCTTCCCGCTTGCTGCAGAGCTGGACGCCGTCGTCAGCGACCGCCCGGTATGGCTCGATCGCGTCGACAGCCACGCCGGCTGGGCCAACAGCCGCGCGCTGGCGCTGGCCGGCATCACCCGCTCGACTCCGGACCCGGTCGGCGGCAAGATCGTGCGCGACGCGAATGGCGACGCCACCGGCGTGCTGGTCGACGCCGCGCAGGAACTGATGACCAAGGTACTGCCGCAGCAGACCGAAGCCGAAGGCCGCATCATGCTGGATCACGCGCTGGCCGAGATGGCGCGCGTCGGCATCACCGCCGTGCACGACGCCGGCGTCGACGTCGCCCAGGACCGCATCTACCGCGCCTACGCCGACAGCGGCAAGCTGACCACCCGCGTGTACGGCATGATCGCCGGCACCGACAAGGACTTCGACCAGTTGTCGACCAAGGGGCCGGTCAAGGATTACGGCAACGGCATGTACGCGCTGCGCGCGGTGAAACTGTATTCGGACGGCGCGCTGGGCAGCCGTGGCGCCGCGCTGATCAAGCCGTACAGCGACGATCCGCACTCGCACGGCCTGTTGTTCCACAAGAACGCCGACATGGACAAGATGATGGCCAAGGCCATGCGCAAGGGTTACCAGGTCAACGTGCACGCGATCGGTGACGCCGGCAACAAGCAGATCCTCGACCTGTTCCAGAAGGAGCTCGCGGCCACCAGGAGCGCGGCCCAGCGTCATCGCATCGAGCACGCGCAGGTGGTGCAGGCGGCCGACATCCCGCGCTTCAAGACACTCGACATCATCCCGTCGATGCAGCCGACCCACGCCACGTCCGACAAGAACATGGCCGAGACCCGCGTCGGCCCGGAGCGCATCAAGGGCGCGTACGCCTGGCGCAGCTTCCTGCACCAGGGTTCGCGCATCGCCTGCGGCTCGGACTTCCCGGTCGAGTCGCCCAACCCGTTCTTCGGCCTGCACGCCGCCGTCACGCGCCAGGACGCGCAGGGGCAGCCGCTAGCGGGCTGGTATCCGAACCAGGCGATGTCGTTGAAAGAGGCGCTGCGCTGCTTCACGCTCGACGCCGCGTATGCCGGGCACCAGGAAAGCACGCTCGGGTCGCTGGAGGCGGGCAAGCAGGCCGACTTCATCGTGATCGATGCGGATCTGTTCCGTATGCCGACGTATGACATCCACAAGACCGGCGTGCTGGAGACCTGGGTGGCGGGCAAGCAGGTGTTCAAGAAGTGATGCGGTAGCGGTCGGCGCCGGCAAGCAGGGCGCCGACAAATGGATTGACTTGGTTGTATAGACAACCTAGACTCATTGCAGCACGCGGCGTGTGCGTCCATGCACGCGCCGTCCTTTCACGAAGGAGCCGCCATGACCGACAACGCCCAGTTCGACGATCCCCGCTTCGACCCATCGCGCGTGATCCGCGCCGCGCGCGGCAACCAGCTGACCTGCAAAAGCTGGCTCACCGAAGCCGCCTACCGCATGCTGCAAAATAACCTCGACGCCGAAGTCGCGGAGAATCCGCAGCGGCTGGTGGTCTACGGCGGCATCGGCCGCGCCGCGCGCAACTGGGCGTGCTACGACCAGATCCTGGCCTCGCTGCGCGAGCTCGAAGACGACCAGACCCTCCTGATCCAGTCCGGCAAACCGGTCGGCGTGTTCCAGACCCACACCGACGCCCCGCGCGTGCTGCTGGCGAACTCGAACCTGGTGCCGAAGTGGGCCGACTGGGAACACTTCAACGAACTCGATCGCAAGGGCTTGTTCATGTACGGCCAGATGACGGCCGGCAGCTGGATCTATATCGGCACCCAAGGCATCGTGCAGGGCACCTACGAAACCTTTGCCGAGGCAGGGCGCCAGCACTTCGGCGGCGACATGGCCGGGCGCTGGATCCTGACCGCGGGCCTGGGCGGCATGGGCGGCGCACAACCGCTGGCGGCCAGCTTCGCCGGCGCGGTGTCGCTCACGGTCGAATGCCAGCAAAGCAGCATCGACTTCCGCCTGCGCACCCGTTACCTGGACAAGCAGGCGCGCGACATCGACGAGGCGCTGGCGATGATTGCGCAGCACACCGATAAACGCGAAGCGATCTCGATTGGCCTGCTCGGCAACGCCGCCGAGGTGCTGCCGGAGCTGGTGCGCCGTGCGCGCGCCGGCGGCATCAAGCCGGATCTGGTCACCGACCAGACCTCGGCCCATGACCTGATCAACGGCTACCTGCCGATCGGCTGGACGGTCGACCAATGGAAAGCGGCGCAGCAAGACCCGGCGCAGCACGCGCGCCTCAAACAAGAAGCCGCAACGTCGTGTGCCCAACACGTGCAGGCGATCCTCGACTTCAAGGCGCTCGGCTGCTACGCGGTCGACTACGGCAACAACATCCGTCAGGTGGCGAAAGACGAAGGCGTGCAGGATGCCTTCGACTTCCCCGGCTTCGTGCCGGCCTATATCCGGCCACAGTTCTGCGAAGGCCGCGGGCCGTTCCGCTGGGTAGCGCTGTCGGGCGACCCGGAAGACATCTACAAGACCGATGCGAAAATCAAGGAACTGTTCCCGCACCACGCGCGCGTGCACCGCTGGCTCGACATGGCGCGCGAACGGATCGCCTTCCAGGGCCTGCCGGCGCGCATCTGCTGGCTGGGACTGGGCGAGCGCCATCTGGCCGGTCTCGCCTTCAACGAGATGGTGCGCACGGGCGAGCTGAAAGCGCCGATCGTGATCGGGCGCGACCACCTCGATACCGGCTCGGTCGCCAGCCCGAATCGCGAGACGGAAAGCATGCGCGACGGCACCGATGCGGTGTCCGACTGGCCGCTGCTGAACGCCTTGCTCAACACCGCCGGTGGCGCGACCTGGGTCTCGCTGCACCATGGCGGCGGCGTCGGCATGGGCTATTCCCAGCATTCGGGCGTGGTGATCGTGGCCGACGGCAGCGAGGCGGCGGCGAAACGCCTGGCGCGGGTGCTGGTCAACGACAGCGCCTCGGGCGTCATGCGCCACGCCGATGCCGGTTATGAAACGGCGATCGAGACCGCCAAGCGCAACAGCCTTAATCTTCCGATGATCAAATGAGTACCATGAACGACACCCTTACCCTGCAACCCGGCCAGCTGACCCTGAAGGACCTGCGCGCCGTCTGGTCCGAACACGTGCCACTGACCCTGGCGCTTGAAGCCTGGGACGCCATCGCCGCCTCCGCCGCGCTGGTCGACGCCATCGTCGCCAAGGGCGATCCGGCCTACGGCGTCAATACGGGTTTCGGCATCCTGGCCAAGGCCCACATCCCGAATGACCAACTCGAAGCGCTGCAGCGCAACCTGATCCTGTCGCACGCAGTCGGCACCGGCCCGTTACTATCCGATTCCACCGTGCGCCTGATCCTCTTGACCAAGATCGGCAGCCTGGCGCGCGGCTACTCCGGCGTGCGTCCGCTGATCGTCGAGACCCTGATCGCGCTGTACAACGCGGGCATCATGCCGGCGATTCCGGCGCAAGGCTCGGTCGGCGCTTCGGGCGACCTGGCGCCGCTGGCGCACATGACGCTGGCCATGCTGGGCGTGGGCCAGGTGCGCCACCACGGCGAACTGGTGGACGCAGCCGACGCCCTGCGCGCGGCCGGCATCGCGCCCGTAGTGCTGGGCGCAAAAGAAGGCCTGGCGCTGATCAACGGCACCCAGGTGTCGACCGCGCTGGCGCTGCATGGCTTGTTCATGGCCGAACGCCTGCTGGAAGCGGCAATGGTCACCGGCTCGCTGTCGGTCGACGCCGCGCGCGGCAGCGACGCGCCGTTCGACGCCCGCATCCACGCGGTGCGCGGCCAGCCGGGCCAGATCGCGGCCGCCGCGATCTACCGCGAACTGGTGGCCGGCAGCGCGATCCGCGCCTCGCACCTGGTCGGCGACGAGCGGGTGCAAGACCCGTACAGCCTGCGCTGCCAGCCGCAGGTGATGGGCGCGGTGATGGACCTGATCGCGAATGCCGGCCGCACGCTCCTGATCGAAGCGAATGCGGTGACCGACAATCCGCTGCTGTTCCTGGATACCGATGGCGGCGGCGACATCGTCTCGGGCGGTAACTTCCACGCCGAGCCGGTCGCCTTTGCGGCCGACACGCTGGCGCTGGCGATCGCCGAGATTGGCGCACTGGCCGAGCGCCGCATCGCGCTGCTGATCGACGCCAACCTGTCCGGCCTGCCGGCCTTCCTGGTGCGCGAGCCGGGCCTGAACTCGGGCTTCATGATCGCCCACGTCACCGCTGCCGCGCTGGCGTCGGAAAACAAATCCCACGCGCACCCCGCCAGTGTGGACAGCTTGCCGACGTCGGCGAATCAGGAGGACCATGTCAGCATGGCCACCTTCGCAGCGCGCCGCCTGGACCAGATGGCGCACAATACCGCGGTCATCGTCGGCATCGAACTGCTGGCGGCGGCCCAGGGCATCGAGTTCCACCGCCCTTTGCTTAGTTCGCAGCACCTGGAGCACGTGCATGCGCAGCTGCGCGGCCAGGTGGCGCCGTACGATGCCGACCGCTTCTTCGCGCCCGACATCGAAGCCGCGCGCCGGCTGGTGGTGGACGGCGCGCTGTCGGCGTCGTGCAAGGAACTGTTCACCGTGCTGCACCCGTAAATCCAACAGGAGTCGAGATGGCGTTCCGGTTCAAGGCAGGCAGGCTTCCCATGCTGGTATCGATGCCGCATGCGGGCACCGACATTCCCGATGACGTGGCGGCGACCCTGGCGCCATGCGCCCAGGCGCGCGCCGACACCGACTGGCACTTGCCGCAGCTGTACGCGTTTCTCGAAGAGATGGGCGTGTCGACCATTTCGGCGCAGTGGTCGCGCTACCTGATCGACCTGAATCGCCCGCCTGAAAACACCAACCTGTATCCGGGCCTGGACACCACCGGCCTGTGCCCGGTCGATACCTTCGGACGCGAGCGGCTGTACCGGGAGGGCAGGGAGCCGGACCACGCCGAGGTGCAGCGCCGCCTTGACCTGTACTGGCGTCCGTATCATGAGCAGCTGCGCGCGGAGCTCGATCGCTTGAAAGCCGACCATGGCGCAGTGGTGCTGTGGGAAGCGCACTCGATTGCCTCGGTCGTGCCGCGCTTTTTCGAGGGCCGCCTGCCGGACCTGAACTTCGGCACCGCCGAAGGCAAGTCGTGCGCGCCGGGACTGGAACAGGCGATCCTCGGAGTGGCACGGGCGCAGGACCGCTTCTCGGTGGCCCTGAATGGCCGCTTCAAGGGTGGCCACATCACGCGCCACTACGGCCAGCCTGCGCATGACGTGCATGCGATCCAGCTCGAGATGTGCCAGTGCCTGTACATGAACGAGGCGCCGCCGTTCGAGTACCGTCCCGACGTCGCGGCCAACGTGCAACCGCTGCTGCACGACATGGTCACCTCCGCGCTGTCGTGGGTGCGCGGAGGCGCGCGATGAATGCGCTGTTCGCGCGCCACGCCCTGCTGCCGGAAGGCTGGCGGCGCGACGTGCTGCTCGAATGGGATATCCACGGCGACCTGACCCGGGTCGCCGCTGGAGCGCGCCCGCCACTGAACGTGGCGCGCGCCGACTACGTGCTGCCGGGGATGGTCAACCTGCATTCGCATGCCTTCCAGCGCGCGCTGGGCGGGCTGACCGAAAGAGCAGGGGACGGCCCGGACAGCTTCTGGACCTGGCGCGACCTGATGTACCGCTTCGCCGCGCGCATCACGCCAGGGCAGATCGAAGCCATCGCCGCCCAGCTGTTCGCCGAATGCCTGCGCCACGGCTACACCTCGGTGTGCGAGTTCCACTACCTGCAGCGCGATGTCGACGGCGGCAGCTACGCGCGCCCGGCCGAAACGGCGGAGCGCGTGGCGGCGGCGGGGCAGGCGGCCGGCATCGGCCTGACGCTGTTGCCGGTGCTGTACAGCCATGCCGGTTTCGGGGCGCAAGCGTTGAAACCCGAACAGCAACGCTTTCGCACGAATGTCGACGAGGTGCTCGGCATCGTCGAGGCCCTGGGCGCACTGCGCAGCGGCCAGCTCGAAGTCGGCGCCGCACCGCATTCGCTGCGCGCCGCCGGCATCGACGCGATCCGCGAACTCGCAGCCGGGCTGGCGCAGGGACGCCCGCTGCACATCCACATCGCCGAGCAGCAGGCCGAAGTCGAGCAATGCCTGGCCGCCCTCCAGCGCCGCCCGGTCGAATACTTGATGGAGCAGGTGGACATCGACGCACGCTGGTGTCTGGTGCACGCGACCCATTTGAGCGATGATGAGGTAACGAAGCTGGCGCATAGCGGCGCGGTCGCCGGGCTGTGCCCGACCACCGAGGCGAACCTGGGCGACGGCCTGTTCCCGCTGGCGCCGTTCATCGCCGCCGGCGGCGCGTTCGGCATCGGCAGCGACAGCCACGTGTCGCAAAGCCCGGTCGAGGAATTGCGCTGGCTCGAGTACGGCCAGCGCCTGCAGCATCAGCGCCGCAACGTCGCGGCGACGCAAGGTCAGCGCAATGTGGCAGACTATCTGTGGCAGGCGGCATTGCAGGGCGGGGCGCAGGCGGCCGGACGGCGCGTCGGTGCACTCGCAGCGGGCAAGCGCGCCGACCTGCTCGTGCTCGATGGCGCGCATCCGAACCTGGACGGCGTGCAGGACGCCGAGGTACTCGGACGTCTGGTATTTTGCGGTAACGATAACCTGGTGCGCGACGTGCTGTGCGGCGGACACTGGGTGGTGCAGGGCGGGCGCCACATGGCGCAGGAAGCGATCGCAGGGCGCTATCGCCAGGCCGTCCGCGAATTGCGTGAAGGTTGAACTGCGTTGAGCCAGAGGTGAACCAATGAGTGTCCTGATTCCGTTTGCAGGCTTGGCCCCGGCGCCGTGGAAGAACGGCGGCGGGAGCACGATCGAAATCGCGATCGGTCCGCCCGACGCCAGCTTCGACGACTTCGACTGGCGCGTCAGCCTGGCGACCATCGCCGAGGATGGCGCGTTCTCGCAGTTCGATGGCGTCGACCGCACGCTGGCGCTGGTCGACGGCCCCGGCATGCTGCTGCACATCGACGGCGAACCGACCCTGGTCAGCGAGGCCGAGCCGGTGGTGGCGTTCGACGGCAGTTCCGAAGTGCGCGCCAAACTCAATCGCGGCCCGAGCACCGACTTCAATGTGATGTCGCGCAGCGAACGCTGCTACCACCAGTTCGGGCGCCGGCGCCTGAGCGGCGACTCGACCTTTGTCGCGCGCGCCGAGATCACGGTGTTGTTCCTGGCCGAAGGCGACAGCCTGCAACTGGCCAGCGACGACGAGCGCATCGGCCTGGTGCGCTACGACGCGGTGGTGCTCGACCCCGGCACCGTGTGGACCCTGGAGGCAGGGCAGGCCACGATCTATATCGTCGACGTCCACTATTATTCGGACGACGATGACGAGGCGATGTATGACTGACGCCGACCTGCTGTTCACCAACGTCCACCTGGCGACGATGGTGAACGGCTACGGCGAACTGCGCGACGCCGCGCTGGCGGTGAAGGATGGCAGCATCGCATGGCTGGGCCGGCGCGCCGACGCGCCGCAAGCCAAGGCGCAGCACGACTGCGGCGGCGCCTGGATGACGCCGGGCCTGGTCGACTGCCACACCCACATCGTCCACGCCGGCAACCGCAGCGACGAATGGGAAGCGCGCCAGAACGGCGCCACCTATGAAGACATCGCGCGCGCCGGCGGCGGCATCATGTCCACCGTGCGCGCCACGCGCGCGGCCGATGTCGACGCGCTGCTGGCGGCCAGCCTGCCGCGCGTGCGCGCGCTATTGGCCGAAGGGGTGACCACGCTCGAGATCAAATCCGGCTATGGCCTGGCGCTCGACGCCGAAGAGCGCATGTTGCGCGCGGCGCGCCGGGTCGGCGAACTGCTGCCGGTGCGGGTCGCCACCACCTTCCTCGGCGCCCACGCGCTGCCGCCCGAATTCGCCGGGCGCCAGGACGATTACGTGAGCGAGGTATGCGAGCGTATGCTGCCGGCGCTGGCCGCGCAGGGACTGGTCGACGCGGTGGATGCGTTCTGCGAGCGGATCGGCTTTACCCACGAGCAGACCGCGCGCGTGTTCGCGGCGGCGCGCGCGCTCGGCCTGCCGGTCAAGCTGCATGCCGAGCAGTTGTCGGACCAGGGTGGGGCGGCGCTGGTGGCGCGCTGCGGCGGCCTGTCGGCCGACCATCTCGAACACTTGGACGCGAGCGGCATCGCCGCGATGGCCAAGGCCGGCACGGTGGCGGTGCTGCTGCCGGGCGCATATTATTTTCTGCGCGAGACCACGCCGCCGCCGGTCGCCGCATTGCGCGCAGCCGGGGTGGCGATGGCGGTCGCCAGCGACTGCAATCCCGGTACTTCACCGCTGACCTCGCTCTTGCTGGCGATGAACATGGCCTGCACGCTGTGGCGCCTGACGCCGCAGGAAGCCTTGCTCGGCGTAACTGCGCACGGCGCGCGCGCCCTCGGCCTGGCGGCCCAGGTCGGCACGCTGGCCCTGGGCAAACGCGCCGACCTGGCGCTGTGGGATATCGCCCGTCCCGCCGACCTGGCCTACGCCATCGGCTTCAATCCCTGCCGCGCCGTGGTCAACAACGGCATCCTGCGCGCGCCCCACTGCCCCTGAAGGCCGGGCGTCATACCGATGCAACAGAGGATTATGGCTTGATCGTCCTCAAGCCGATTTTCTCGATCCGGGTAATGATGACCCTGAAATCATGCGCGGTAACGAAACCGGTAAGCAAATGTAAGCCTTAATGGTTCGTTAAGTATCCGGTTCTATAGTGGCTTCATGTGATTCCCTTCTCCCCTCCCCATTTGCCAAAATGGGTTTGCCCACGGTGCTACGGCCCGTGGGTTTTTCTTTGGGGAGCCGGTTTTAACGCCTTAGCTGCGCTCGGCCAGCGCCGTCAGGCTGGCGCCGGTGACGCGGCAGATGCGCCAGTCCGGCATCACGTCGGCGCCCATCGCTTTATAAAAATTGATCGCCGGCTCGTTCCAGTCCAGCACCGACCATTCGAAGCGGCCGCAACCGCGCTCGAGGGCGAGCTGCGCCAGGCGCTGCAGCATCTGCGTGCCGTAACCCTTGCCGCGGTGCGACTGCCGCACGTACAGGTCTTCCAGGTACAGACCCTTTTTAGTAAGGAACGTCGAGAAGTTATGGAAGAACAGGGCGAAGGTCACGACCTCGCCGTTCTCTTCGCCGACGATGGCTTCGCACGCGGGATGGGCGCCGAACAGGCCTTCATGCAGCAGCGCTTCGGTGGCGACCACCATGTGTTCGAGTTTTTCGAACACTGCCAGCTCGATGATCATGGCGTGGATATGGACCACGTCGGCAGGCGTGGCCGGGCGGATGGCGAAAGTGGTGTCAGTAATCATGGCGTTTCAATGGCATTGTTCAGGGTGGCGGATTGCACGCTTTTCGGCGCCGGCGCGCGCAGGGCCCAGGCGACGCTGGCCAGGCACAGCACCATGCCCAGGAATTCGAGCGCGCCGGGACGGTAGTCTTCGAGCAGCACCGACAGCAGCACCGACAGCACCGGCGTGACGACGCCGATATACACCGCCTTGTTGGCGCCGATGCGGCCGATCAGCGTGAAGTAAGCGAAGAAGGCGACCACCGAGCCGGCGATCGACAAATAGACCAGGCCGGCCCAGTAGGTGGTATTCGAAGGCAGCACGAACTCGTCGCCATTGACCAGCGACCACACCGTCACCAGCGCCGCACCCCACAGCATCGACCAGGCCATCGTCAGCGGCAGGTTGGCAGATTGCTGCTTGACCTTGTTGACCACGATGCTGCCGGCCGAGCTGGCCAGGGTGGCAGCCAGGGCCAGCACCACGCCGGCCAGGAAGTGGCCGTTGCCGCCCGACTGCAGGTCGCGCCAGGCGTCGCCGATCGAGTGCCAGAACAGCAGCGCCACGCCGGCCGTGGCGACGATGCCACAGGCCCAGGTGCGGCGGTTGATGGCGGTGCCGAAGAAGATGCGGCTCCAGATCGGGGTCCAGAACACCATCAGCGCGAACAGCACCGCGACCAGGCCCGACACCACGTGCTGCTCGGATTCATAGGTGCAGATATACGAGATGCCGAAGGTGAGCGAACCCTGCAGCGCCATCCAGCGGTGGGTGCGCCATGGCAGCCGCAGCGAATCGCGGCGCGCGATGCAGATCGCGAACAACGTGGCGGCAGCGAGGAAGAAACGGTAGGCGACCGATACCGCCGGCGGCGTGTGCCCCAGCTGCAAGGTAATGGCCCAGAAGGTCGAGCCCCAGATCAATGAGGCGATGATAAACAGGACGGGAGAAGACATCGCGGGAGTATAGAGCGCCCCGATTCTCCCCTTGGAATGTTTTGCGCGCCGATTCGCGCGTGTTGTATCAAACGCGCAACATCAATACAGCAGGTTCAGGCGCCGGTACAAGAAGCTCAGCACGAACAGCGGCCCGATCAGCAAGAAGCGCAGGTCTTCGAAAAACGATGGCTTCTTGCCCTCGATATGGTGGCCGACGAACTGCCCGACCCAGGCCAGCACGAAGATCCCGATCGATACCGGCAGCACTGTTCCCGCAGGCAGCGACGACAGCAGGGCCAGCATGATCGCCGCCATCGCGCCCATTCCCAGCGCGAACGGACGCGACAGGGTGAAGTAATACGCCAGCGCGCCGGCCACCGTCAGCAGCGCGACCACCGGATGCAGCGCCCACAGCAATCCCATCAGGCTGAACATGATGGCCGGGATGCACACCATGTGGATGGTTTCGTTGAGCCGGTTGCGGTGGCTCTCGGCATAGCGGCCGAGCAGGATGTCGATCTGGCGCGGCGCGAAATGGTGCGTGGAAGCGTGGTGCATGGCGGAAGTCTCCTGTCTTTATTGTAAAGACGATTCTACGCCCGCTCAGTTCCGTTGTGCCAACCTTGGCGCCTCCGCCGGCAGCGGCAGGTTCGGCGCCGCCGTGTCGGCCGGTTTCAGGCGCAAATGCGGATTGTTGGCGAAGATCTCCGCCACCCATTCGACGAACACGCGCACCTTGGCCGACAAGTGGCGGTTCTGTGGATACACCACGTGCACCGCCAGCGGATCGCTGCGCCACTCCGGCAGCAGGCGCACCATGGCGCCGGTGGCCAAGTGTTCATTGAGCAGGTAATCGGTCATGCTGATCACGCCCAGGCCCGCCAGACCGGCTTTTACGTAGGAATTCGAATCGTTCAGCGCCAGCGCGCCCGGCAGCGCGACTTCGATGCGCTCGCCGTCGCGGTTGAATTCCCATTGGCTGACCTTGCCGGTCTTGGCCGAGAAATAGTTGACGCAGCGATGGCGTTCCAGTTCGCTCGGGTGCAGGGGCATGCCATAGCGCGCCACGTACGAGGGCGCGGCGCAGGTGACGAAGTTGATCACGCCAACGCGCCGTGCGATCAGGCTGGTATCGAGCAGCTCGCCGCCGCGCACGGCGCAGTCGACACCTTCTTCGACCAGGTCGACCGGGCGGTCGGTGCTGCCCAGCTCGAGGGTAATGTCCGGATAGCGTTCGAAAAATTCGGGCAGCGCAGGAATCAAGATCTCGGATGCCAACCCGGTCGGCGTATCCACGCGCAGCCGGCCGCTGGGACTGAAACGGTGGCGCGAAAGCGACTCTTCAGCGTCGCGCACGTCGGACAGGATGCGAATGCAGCGCTCATAATAAGCGGCCCCGTCCGACGTGACCGACACGTGGCGCGTGGTGCGATGCAGCAGCTTGGACGCAAGCGAGGTCTCCAGCGCCTGCACCAGGGTCGACACGGTCGCCTTCGGCAATTGCAGCATTTCGCCTGCGCGCGTGAAGCTGCCACAGTCGACCACGTGGACGAAGACTTCCATGGCCTGTAGTTTATTCATCCCAAGTTCTCGACGAAAATAACGTTATTGTTCAGCAATCCGAACAATCAATTCGGAATTGATGTATTTATCTGATTGTAATTGAAAGCTATAGTGTGTGCATCGCAACAAAATCTTTGACAGACGGAGCAGCAACATGAGCATTCGGGACGGAATCTTCACCACGGTCGCAGTCACCCTCAGCGGCGTCGCACTGGCGGGGCTGCTCTGCACCGATGCTTATTCGCGCGGCGCCGGCCTGGAAGCGCGCGGCGTGCATGCCCTGTCGCTCGAGATGCAGATGAGCTGCTCGGGCGAATGCGACAACGTCAACGGCCGGATTGTTCAGCTGCAGGAACAGGGAGCGGTGCAATGAACGCGCGGCTGGACGAGTTCGAGAGCGGCGTCAAGGTGCGCGACCTTCAGGTCGAAGGCGCCACCGGCCCGCTCGACGCCCGTTTATACACCGCCAACCGCGCCGGCGCGCCGGCCAAGAAAGACATGCTGGTGGTGTTCTTCCACGGTGGCGGCTTCGACAGCGGCGACCTGGAAAAAGGCGACGACTTCCTGCGCACGCTGGCCGAGGTCGACCATTTGCCGGCGGTGCTGGCGTCGACCTACACGCTGGCCACCGTGAGCCCGTTCCCGGCCGCCGTCGAAGATGCGCACGCGGTGCTGGCCTGGGCCAAGAAGAACAAGACCAAGCTCGGCTGGAACGGCAAGTTCCTGGTGGCGGCCGGCATCGAAGCCGGCGCCAACCTGGCGGCGGTGTGCGCCTTGATGAGCCGCGACCGTGGCGGCCCGGCACTGGCCGGCCAGATCCTGGTGATGCCGATGCTCGACCCGGCATTGAGCACCTGTTCGATGCGCCAGATGACGCTGTGCGCCGACCGCGAAAAAGCGGCCACCGAATGCGCCGCCGCCTACCGCGGCTACCTGCCGCACGCCGCCGACCGCTCGCATCCGTACGCCGCGCCGCTGCATTCGAGCCGCCTGAAGAACCTGGCGCCGGCCCTGATTCTGTCGGCCGAAGACGATCCGCTGCGCGACGAGGCGGAACAATATGGCGCCAAATTGATCAACTCTGGTGTCTGCACCACGGTGCGCCGCATGCCGCCGGCCGCCCTCGATCTGCAAGACCCGAACGGTCGCAACGAATGTGCGTGCAAGATGCACGCGATGGGCGAAATCACCAGCTTCTTGTCGGGGCTGGAGAAACGCAAGGGCGCATGACGCGCCGCGCGTAAGCCACCACACGACCCGGACCCAAGCAGCCGGGCAAGCAGCCGATAACAACGATGCCGTGCTGAGCACGGCAAGGGCTCCGTTTTGCCTGGATTTTCAGGGCGACGCGGCAATCTCACCAGAAGGAGAGTCGCCATGCACCATCACCAGAGCCTGCAGCGCACGACGCGCCGCTGTCGCCAGGGATAAGCCACACAGGCCACGCGCCGCCGGGTTGAGCCGGCCGGACGCGCTCCCGCCACACATCAGCTGAATTTTTCCGCACGCTTGCCGCGCGGAAGGGGCTTCTATTCGCTTGCGTTTCGTACGGCTCGACATGCCGACGACGCGCGACGGGTTTCCATTGCCTGCAGATTTATCACTGAAGTTGTCTGAAGTTGTCATTAATAAGAAAGGTGCATCATGAAAAACCAACGAGGGATGGGCAAACTGAAAGCGATGGCCGGCGCCCTGGCGCTGGCCGGTATCGTCGGCGCAGGCCTGGCCGGCTGCACGGACGCCAAGAGCGACGCGGCGCCGGCCGCCCAAGCCGGGCCGCCGGTGTCGAGCGCGGTGGTGCTGCAAAAAGCGGTTACCGAAACCCAGGAATTCTCGGGCCGTCTGGAAGCGATCGAGATCGTCGAGATCCGTCCGCGCGTGTCGGGCTATATCACCGCCGTCAACTTCAAGCCGGGCGCCGAAGTGAAAAAGGGCGACCTGCTGTTCGTGATCGACCCGCGTCCTTACCAGGCCGAAGCCGACCGCACCCAGGCCGCCGCCGCCGCCGCGCGCGCCCGTGCCGACCTGGCGCGCCTTGAACTGCAGCGCGCCGAACGCCTGCTGGCCGACAAAGCCGTGGCCCAGCGCGAGTTCGACGAACGCGCCGCCGGCCAGAAGGAACTCGACGCCAACGCGCGCGCCGCCAGCGCCCAGCACGAAGCGGCGCGCCTGAACCTGGCCTATACCCGCATCACCGCGCCGATCGACGGCCGCGTCTCGAAAGCCGAGATCACCCTCGGCAACCTGGTCGACGCCACCGCGGTGCTCACGTCGGTCGTGTCGCTCGAGCGCATCTACGCCAGCTTCGACGGCGACGAAGATACTTACCTGCGCGTCAGCCGCCGCGTGCATGCCGGCCAGCCGGTCGACGTCAAGGTCGGCCTGGCCGGCGAAGAAGGCTTCCCGCACAGCGGTAAGCTCGAATTCGTCGACAACCGCCTGGACAGCCGCAGCGGCAGCGTGCGCATGCGCGCCACCCTGGCCAACAGCGAGCGCATATTGGCGCCGGGCCTGTTTGCCCGCGTGCAGATCGCCGGCGGCGCGCCGACGCAGCAGATCCTGATCACCGACCGCGCCATCGGCACCGACCAGGACCGCAAGTTCGTGTACGTGGTCGATAAAGACGGCAAGGCCGAATACCGCGCCGTCAAACTGGGCCCCGTGAGCGAGGGATTGCGCGTCGTGCGCGACGGCCTGAAACCGGGCGAGAAGATCGTCGTCAACGGCCTGCAGCGCGTGCGTCCGGGCGCCCCGATCACGGCGCAGACGGTGCCGATGGTGGCCACCACCGGCGCGCCTGCCAAGGACGTCACGGTCGCACTGGCGGACAAGGAGTAACCCAGCATGAATTTCCCTCGATTTTTTGTCGACAAGCCGATCTTCGCGGCGGTGCTGTCGGTGCTGATCTTCGTCGGCGGCCTGATTTCGATCTTCCTGCTGCCGATCTCGGAGTACCCCGAGGTGGTGCCGCCATCGGTGGTGGTGCGCGCCCAGTATCCGGGCGCGAATCCGAAGGTGATCGCCGAAACCGTGGCCACGCCGCTGGAAGAACAGATCAACGGCGTCGAAGACATGCTCTACATGTCCTCGCAAAACACCTCGGACGGCGCGCTGGCGCTGACCGTCACCTTCAAGATCGGCACGAATGTCGAGCAGGCCGAGACTGCGGTGCAGAACCGCGTGCAGCGCGCCTTGCCGCGGCTGCCTGAAGAGGTGCGCCAGATCGGCGTGACCACGGTGAAATCGTCGCCCAACCTGACCATGGTGGTGCACCTGAATTCACCGGACGGCCGCTACGACGACCTGTACCTGCGCAACTACGCGGTGCTGAACGTGAAGGACCAGCTGGCCCGCATCAAGGGCATGGGCGAGGTGCAGCTGTTCGGTTCGGGCGACTACGCGATGCGCATCTGGCTCGACCCGCAAAAGGTCGCCGCGCGCGACCTGACCGCGACCGACGTGGTCGACGCGATCCGCGAACAGAACGTGCAGGTTGCGGCCGGCGTGATCGGCCAGGGGCCATCGAAGGATGCGGACTTCCAGCTCACCGTCAACACCCAGGGGCGCCTGCAAAGCGTCGAGGAATTCGGCGCCATCGTGCTCAAGACGAATGCCGACGGCGGCACCACGCTCCTGAAAGACGTGGCGCGCCTGGAGCTCGGTTCCAGCTCGTACGCACTGCGCTCGCTCCTGAACAACAAATCCGCGGTGGCGATCCCGATCTTCGCCGCGCCCGGCGCGAACGACCTGCAACTGTCGAGCGATGTGCGCGCCACCATGGAAACGCTGTCGCACGACTTCCCGTCCGGTGTCGCTTATTCCATCGTGTACGACCCGACCCAGTTCGTGCGCGAGTCGATCGATTCGGTGATTCATACGCTGCTCGAGGCCGTGGTGCTCGTTGCGCTGGTGGTGATCATCTTCCTGCAGACCTGGCGCGCCTCGATCATTCCACTGATCGCGGTGCCGGTGTCGGTGGTCGGCACGTTTGCCGTGATGCTGGGCTTCGGCTTTTCGATCAATACCTTGTCGCTGTTCGGCCTGGTGCTGGCGATCGGCATCGTGGTCGACGACGCCATCGTGGTGGTGGAAAACGTCGAGCGCAATATCGCCGATGGTTTGAATCCGCACGACGCCACCATCCAGGCGATGAAGGAAGTCTCCGGCCCGATCATCGCCATCGCGCTGGTGCTGTGCGCCGTGTTCGTGCCGATTGCCTTTGTGGCGGGCCTGACCGGCCAGTTCTATCGCCAGTTCGCGCTGACGATTGCGATTTCGACCGTGATCTCGGCCTTCGTGTCCCTGACCCTGGCGCCGGCGCTGTCGGCATCACTGCTGCAGCCGCACGGCGCGCCGAAAGACCGCTTGACGCGCATGATCGACGCCGTGTTCGGGCGCTTCTTCGCTGGCTTCAACCGCTTCTTCGGCCGCTCGTCCGAGAAGTACGAAGTGGGCGTGAAAGGCGTCCTGCGCCGCAAGACTGCCGCCGTCGGCGTCTACCTGGCGCTGGGCGTGGCCGCGGTCTTCATGTTCAAGGCGGTGCCGCCGGGCTTCGTGCCGCAGCAGGATAAAGCCTACCTGATCGGTTTTGCCCAGTTGCCGGACGCCGCATCGCTCGACCGCACCGACGCCGTGATCCGCAAGATGTCGTCCATCGCCAAGGAGATCCCGGGCGTCGAATCGTCGATCGCCTTCCCCGGCCTGTCGATCAACGGTTTTACCAATGCGCCGAATGCCGGCATCGTGTTCGTCGGCCTCAAACCGTTCAGCGAACGGCGCAGCAAGGAGACCAGCGCCGACGGCATCGCCGCCGAAATCAACAAGCGCATGGGCTCCGTCGAAGACGCGTTCGTGATGGTGCTGTCGCCGCCACCGGTCAATGGCCTGGGCACCACGGGTGGCTTCAAGATGATGATCGAAGACCGCGCCAACGTCGGCTACGACGCGCTGTACCAGGGCGTGCAGGCCTTGCAGGCACGCGCCGCGCAGACGCCGGAACTGGCGGGCGTGTTCTCGGGCTTCCAGATCAACGTGCCGCAGCTGTTCGCCGACATCGACCGCGTGAAAGCCAAGCAGTTGGGCGTGCCGCTGGCGACCATCAACCAGACCTTGCAGATCAATCTCGGCTCGATGTACGTGAACGACTTCAACCAGTTCGGCCGCACTTATCAAGTGCGGGTGCAGGCCGACGCGCCGTTCCGTTCGCAGCGCGAGCAGATCGAGCAACTCAAGGTGCGCAGCAGCAGCGGCGAAATGATTCCGCTGTCTTCCTTGATGCGCGTGAAGGACACCTATGGCCCGGACCGCGTGCAGCGCTACAACGGCTACGTCGCCGCCGAGATGAATGGCGGCGCCGCGCCCGGCGTGTCGTCGGGCCAGGCCCAGGCCGTCATGCAGAAGATCGCCGAAGAGACGCTGCCGAAAGGCGTCGGCTACGAGTGGACCGAGCTGACCTACCAGGACATCCTGGCCGGTAACACCATGATCTATGTGTTCCCGCTGTGCGTGCTGCTGGTGTTCCTGGTGCTGGCGGCGCAGTACGAAAGCTGGACCCTGCCGCTGTCGGTGATCCTGATCGTGCCGATGTCGATCCTGTGCGCGCTGATCGGCGTGAAGCTCACCGGTGGCGACAACAACGTGTTCACGCAGATCGCGCTGTTCGTGCTGGTGGGGCTGGCCTCGAAGAATGCGATCCTGATCGTGGAATTCGCGCGCGAACTCGAACACCATGGCCGCACTGTCGTCGAAGCGGCGCTGGAAGCGAGCCGCCTGCGTCTGCGTCCGATCCTGATGACGTCGATCGCCTTCATCGCCGGCGTGGTGCCGCTGGTGTTCTCGAGCGGCGCGGGTTCCGAGATGCGCCACGCGATCGGCATCGCCGTGTTTGCGGGCATGCTGGGCGTGACCTTCTTCGGCCTGTTCCTGACCCCGCTGTTCTACGTGCTGCTGCGTACGTTCGCCAAGCGCTTTGAAAAACCCGCGCATGCGCCGTCGGTGAGCCATGACGCGCAAGGAGCACTGAAATGATGAACATGATTGCAAGGGGCGCAAGCCCACTGCTGGCAGCCTTGCTGCTTACCGCCTGCGCCACGCCTGAGTTCAGGCAGCCGTATGTCGAAACGCCGAACGCCTTCCGCGAACCGCAAGCGTCGACCGTGCCGGTGGAGGGCGCCGACGGCGCGCGCTGGCAGCCGGCGCAACCGGCCGAACAGCAGCCACGCGGCCAGTGGTGGCTCGCCTTCAACGATCCGGCGCTCACCGCGCTGGTCGAAGAAGCGAGCGCCAACAACGCCAACCTGACGGTGGCCGCGAGCCGCGTGCGCCAGGCGCGCGCCATCGCCGGCATCGCCGAAGCCGATCGCATTGCGCAAGTGGGCATCGGCATCGGCGCCCAGCGCGCACGCCTGTCGCCGCTGGAATCGAACCTGGCGCCGGGCGCCGGTACCGAAGTGCGCAACAGCTACAGCGCGCGCCTGAGCGCCAGCTACGAGGTCGACCTGTTCGGCCGCGTGGCGGCCGGCGTGGCGGCGGCGCGCGGCGACGCCGCAACCTCGGAATCGAACTTCCGTTCGGTGCTGCTGGCGCTGCACGCCGACGTGGCGCAGACCTATTTCAGGCTGCGCGCGCTGGACGCGGAACTCGACACCGTGGCGCAGGCCGTGCGCCTGCGCGAAGAAAGCGTGGGCGTCACCCAGCGCCGCTTCGACCTGGGCGACATCGGCGAATTCGACCTGTCGCGCGCCAGGACCGAACTGGCCACGGCGCGCGCCGAAGCGATCGGGCTGCAGCGCCAGCGCGCCACGGGCGAGCATGCGCTGGCGGTGTTGCTGGGCAAACCGGCGTCCAGTTTTGTCGCCGGCCGCAGTCCGCTGCTCACCGCTAGCGCGCTGCCGATTATCCCGGCCGGGCTGCCATCGAACCTGCTCGAGCGCCGGCCCGATATCGTCGCCGCCCAGCGCGCGATGGAAGCGTCCAACGCCCGCATCGGCGTGGCGCGCGGCGCCATGTTCCCGTCGCTGTTGATCAGCGCCGACGGCGGTGGCGTGGGCGGCGGCGCGTTCTCGGACGTGTTCCGCTGGAGCAGCCGCTCGTGGGTGCTGGGCGCGCTGGCCTCGATGCCGATCATCGACGGTGGCCGCAACCGCAACAACGTGGTGCGCAGCGAAGCGGCGCTGGAAGAATCGGTCGGCGCCTACCGCCAGAGCGTGCTGGTGGCGTTCGCCGAAGTCGAGGACAGCCTGGCCGGCCTGCGCATCCTGGCTGGCCAGGCCGAGCAGATCGAAGCGGCGCTGGTGTCGGCGCGGCGCGCGGCCGACCTGGCGCAGAAGCTGTACGACGCCGGCCGCTCGAGCTACCTGGAACTGCTCGACGCGCAGCGCAACCTGTCCAACGTCGAACGCACCGCGGTGCAGCTGCGCGGCGACCGCGCCTTGACTACCGTGGCGCTGATCCGCGCCCTCGGCGGCGGCTGGGGCGAGGCGCAACAGGGCGGAGCGGCGTTGGCGCAACGCTGAGCGCGTGATTTAAGTTCTTCCCCAAGGCAATGTGATTGCCCTTTGCGGCGGTGCGCGCGAGCGTACCGCCGCTTTTTTTGTGTAGCGAAACTACACACACCGATGCGATTTCAATTGACACACGGTTGAGCCAGGCACAGACTTTATTTGTCAATTTCGCAGGAATGTCGAGCCTGTGACTGGTAGTCAAGTTACGGGTAAGACCATGCTGCGATGCCGACCGCAATCGCTTTTTGAAACGGATCTTTGAGGGAATTCACCACCAACCTGCAATCGCTTCGGAGGAGACATGAACAAGAAATCAAGCATCAGCGTCATGCTTGCAATGAGCGCACTGGGTCTGAGCCTGGGCGCCAACGCCGCAACCCCGCCGGCCCAATCCGGCAACAGCCAGGCCGTCCTGCTGCAAGGCTTCCACTGGAATTCGTCGGGCTCGAATCCCCGGTGGTACAACGTCTTGCTGGGCAATGTGGGCGACCTGAAAGGCATGGGTTTCACCCACGTATGGCTGCCACCCGCATCCGACTCGGCCGCCTCGCAAGGCTATCTGCCGCGCCAACTCAATAACCTGAACTCCGCCTACGGCAGCTCGGCCGAGCTGACCAACGTGGTGCGCGCCTTCACCAACAACGGCATCAAGGCGGTGGCCGACGTGGTGGTCAATCACCGGGTCGGCACCACCGGCTGGTCCGATTTCACCAATCCCAACTGGACGCTGCACACCATCACCCCGGGCGACGATTGCAACTGCGGGCTCGGTAACGCCGACACCGGCATTGAGTTCGGCGGCGGGCGCGACCTCGATCACACCAACGTCGGCGAAGTCCAGAACGGCATTATCAACTGGCTCAACTACACCTTGAAACCGGTGGGCTTCAGCGGCATGCGCATGGACTATGTGCGCGGCTTCGGCGCCAGCTACGCCGGCAAGTACGCAAATGCCTTCGGCGCCGAATTCTGCGTCGGCGAGCTGTGGGACAACCTCGACCTGAACAACGTCGACGGCCACCGCCAGCAGATCATGAACTGGATCAACGGCACCGGCAACAGCTGTGGCGCCTTCGATTTCACGTCCAAGGGCCTGCTCAACGACGCGCTCGCGAACGGCAATTACTGGCGCCTGAGGGATGCGGCGGGCAAACCGGCCGGCACCATCGGCTGGTGGCCGGCGATGTCGGTGACCTTCGTCGACAACCACGACACCGGCCCGTCGGAAAGCTGCGGCAATGGCCAGAACCACTGGTCGGTGCCGTGCGGCGCGGTGATGCAGGGCTACGCCTATGTGCTGAGCCACCCGGGCATCCCGACGGTGTACTACCCGCACATCTACAACTGGAACCTGAAGACCCCGATCGCGGCCCTGATGGCGGCGCGCCGTGCGGCCGGGGTGCACTCCTCGTCGCCGGTGACGATCAACACCGCGGTGCAAGGTCTGTATGCGGCCACCATCAGCGGCAACACACGCCAGCTGGCGATGAAGATCGGGCCGAATGCCTGGAGCCCGTCGGGCACCGGTTGGGTGCTGCAGACCTCGGGCGCCAACTACGCGGTGTGGATGAAGTAAGTCAGTCCAAGCGGTGCGTTCTCGGGCGGGACGCGCCGCTACAATGCGGGCATGTCCTCCGCTTCTTCACTCACCCTGACCGGCCTGGCGCCGGTGCTCGACGCCGGCGTACGCATCCTGGTGCTGGGCAGCTTTCCCGGCGCCGCCTCGCTGGCCGCCGGCCAGTATTATGCGCACCCGCGCAATCAATTCTGGCCCCTGATCTCGGCCGTCGTCGCCCAAGACCTGGCTGCGCTGCCTTACCATGAGCGCTTGCAGCGCCTGCTCGCGCACGGTGTCGGCCTGTGGGATGTGCTGGGCGAATGCGAACGCGAAGGCAGTCTCGACTCAAGCATCCGCAAACCCGCCGCCAACGACTTCGAGCGCTTGCGCGAACTGTGTCCACAGCTCGAAACGGTTGGTTTCAATGGCCAGGCATCCGGCAAGTTCGCACCGCAGTTTGCCCAAGCCGGCTACCGCACGGTGGTGCTGCCGTCGAGTTCACCCGCGCACATGGCAATGACGTTCGCGCAGAAGCTGGATATATGGCGCAGACTGGTCGAAGCGGACTCCCCGGCGCCGGCGGCGACGCAGGCGCCGCTGTTTTAGGATTTCGCTGCACGTCACATTGGCAGAAATTGACGCGCTCATGGCCTTCGCGCCACGCTCCGGATGCATAGACTTGCACGGTCTTTTCACCAACCTGAGAGTGCCCGACTGGCTGCGGAAGATGGGTGGGCGCGACAAGACCATCGTCTCGATCTGCACCGGTGCGTTCTGGGTGGCCAAGGCGGGACTGCCGGACGGGAGGACGGCGACCACGCACCGCGGCACGCTCGAGGGCCTCGCCAAGCGCTACCCGAAGGTCAAGGTGGTCGGCGGGGTGCGCTTCGTGCAGGATGGCAGAATGGATACTTCCGCCGGCGTCAGCGCCGGCATCGACCTGGCCCTGCACATCGTGGACCGGTATTCCGGCCGCGCGGTGGCGCAGCAAACCGCCGACTCGCTCGAATACGAGAGCGACGGCTGGAAGCGTTCGGCGCCGGCGCGGCAACAGGTGAACAAGCAGGTGACAAGCAGAACCTGCGCCGCACCTTTGTGCGCTGCATGAGCGTCACGCCGGGCGCGTATCGGGATCGTTTTTCGGCGCATGACGCCGTGATTTGACCGGCGTATACAAGCTGGCGCGTATTCAGCGGATGTGCGCGCGGTTGGCCGCCGCCTGCCGCAACTTGGCCAGCTTGGCCGCATACAGCTCGCGCATGTCGTGCTGGGTGCTGTTGTCGACCGCCAGCGCAATGTGCTCGCGCGCGTCGTCGACCTGTCCCGATTGCAGATACGCCATCCCGAGCCAGAAGCGGAACTCGTCGTTGTACGGCGCGCGTTTCACCTCACGCTCGAACAGCGCCACCGCGCGTTCGTTGCGGCCCGCCTTCAGCGCCGCCACGCCCTGGTCGAACCAGTGATACGGCGGCACCGGTTCGATGCCCGCGATGCGTTGGGCCAGCGCCTGCGCTTCGGCAGGGCGGCCGAGCGCCATCAACAACGGTTCAAGATTGCGCAGCACCGCCAGGTTTTCCGGCTCCTGCGCCTGCGCCGCCATGAACGCACGCTCGGCCAGCGCCAGTTCGCCATGGCGCTGGTAGACCACGCCGAGCGTATTGAGTGCGGGCGTCAGGCGCGGGCGCACCTGCACCGCCGCGCGCGCCCACCAGTAGGCGTCGTCGATACGGTCGTGCAGCAGCGCTTCGGCGGCGCGGTTGTTCAAATACAAGGCGACGACATCGTCTTCTTCGAGCGCGCGGCTGCGCAGGCGCGCGGCATCCTCGCGCGCCAGGAAGTCCACGGTCAGCATCTGGCGCGGGTCGGCGCCACGCCGCACCTCGCCCGCCGTTGGGCTGAGACTGATGTTGATGTGGGCGCTCGAGATGTACAAGCCGTTACTGCGGCTCCACAAGTGCTCCATGCTGACGCTCTGGAACCGCACCGGCATGCCCAGTTGCTTGGCAAAAGCGGCCGTCATCACCACCAGCGACAGGCAGTTGCCGACCCGCGCTTCATAGGTCTGGCGCGCGTTGCGGGTGTTGGTGGAATCGTATTCCAGGCGCAGGTCGGTCTTGCTGTAGAGCGCGTCGACCAGGCCGTGGCGCGAGCCTTTTGTGCGCAAGCGCTCCTGGAAGGCGGGGCTGTCCAGGTAAGCGCGCATGGCGGGACTGAGCGTGAACAGGTCGCCGGCGCCGACCGGCTCGGAAGGCGGCGCGAAGCGGGCGTCGGCGAACAGGGAGGAGGGTGGCGCAGAAGAGGTGGCGGCGCAGCCGGCCAGCATGAACAGGAACAACGCGAACAGCGGCAGCCATCCGGGCAAGCAGGCGAACCAGAAGCGCTTCATGTCTCCTCCCGCGCAGGGAATCTTTTCAGGCCAGTATCCGCCTGCGCTTCGAGGATGTCAAAGCACGTCAGTCTTCGTGGAACGCTTCCAGCAATTCGTCCAGCAGTTCCGTCGTCTCTTCATCCGACAGCCCGAGATAGGCGCAGGCAGCGGCGCCGCCCTTGTTCCACTCGAGCGATTCGCCCTGGCCCTGGTAGCGGCAGATGGCGTTTTCGGCCAGCAGCGACAGCGCCACCAGCGAGCGCACGCCGGGCGGGGTCGACGGGTCGTCGAGCACGGCCAGATCGTGGTGATGCAGGATGGCCCAGCCGACGTGGTCCGACAGGCCCCAGTTGCGCGCCAGCAGGCAGCCGATCGCCGAGTGGCTGGTGTTGTGGCGCTCGTCCTCGAGCGCGGTGAAGGGACGCTCGGCTTCCAGCGAGGCTTCGGCGTAGGTAGCGCTGTAGTCCTTGAAACGGTCCATCAGCAGCGGCACGCCGGTGTCGCAGAACAGGCCGAAGGTGTGCGCCACATCCGGCTCGCCCATGCGCAGGCGGCGCGACAGGAACACCATCGCTTGCGCGCGCCGGGTCGAGATGTCCCAGAAGCTGGCCAGGGCGGCGCTGTTGGCGGGAATCGCCTGGCGCGCCAGCAGGCCGGTCATCATCGCCGCGACCTGATTGATGCCCAGGAACAGGATGGCCTGCTCGACCGACTTGGCCTTGCGCCGGCCGCCATACACGGCGGAATTGGCCAGCTTGAGCAGGGCGCCCGACATGCCGACGTCGCTTGCCACGATGCGGCCGATCGCGTCCAGCGACGGATCTTCGGCGGCCAGCTCGCGCTGCAAGTCGGACAGCAGGCTCGGGCGGGGCGGGATACGGATCGACTTGATCAGGGCATCGACCTGGTCGATCTGCTGGATGGGCTCGGCGACGGTATTCATGGAAATAGGTTCGAAACGCTACGGGGAATGCGCACGGCGGCGGCGCAATGGTGACGCGGACCGGAGAACGCGAACAGAAACAGGGGTGACAATGCTGAATTACAGCGCCCACTATACCCGAGTCAAATCGACATTGCAGCAAGGCAATTACATTTTCGGACAATTGTTGTAGCGAGTTCACCAGGACGGCGGGGCAATGTGTCACACGCTAAAATCGGCGTATGGCACTTTCTACAATTGCAGGAATCGATTTTTCGGCGCCGGCCGAGCTGGTGGCGCGGCAGCTGATCGGGGTCACCGTGCTGGTCGACGGCGTCGGCGGGCGCATCGTCGAAACCGAGGCATATGACCGCGAAGACCCGGCCTCGCACGCGTATTCCGGACCGACCGAGCGCAATGCGGCGATGTTCGGGCCACCGGCGCATGCCTATGTGTACCGTTCGTACGGCATCCACTGGTGCCTGAACTTCGTGTGCCGCGAACAAGGACACGGGGCCGGGGTCCTGATCCGGGCGCTGGAACCGGTGGCCGGGTTGGACCTGATGCGCGCGCGGCGCGATGCCGACGATGAATGGCTGCTGTGTTCCGGGCCGGGAAAGTTGTGCCAGGCGCTGGGCGTGACGCGCGCGGTCAACGGCATGTCGCTGGCGGCGCCGCCGTTCGAGCTGCTGGCGGCGCCGGGCGGGTTGGACATCGTGGCCGGGCCGCGTATCGGCATCTCGAAGGCGGTCGATGTGCCGTGGCGCTTCGGGCTGGCCGGATCGCGTTTCTTCAGCCGGCCGTTCCGCTAGGGCTGCGGCCCCACGCGTTCAGGCGCGCCGCCGTGCAGGCGCCGCGGGCAGGGCGCGTACCGGCCCGTTGCGCATTGCGCTGCCTGCAGCGCGCCGTTCATCCACACCGTGGAACCCGGCGTCCGGCTGCGCATGCTGATCTTCGGCATTCAAGGACGCATCACCACTTGCCGGCGCAACCCGGAAGATCGCCACCGCGCGCGCCAGGTTGACGGTCTGCTCGTGCAGGCTGGCCGCCGCCGCTGCCGCTTCTTCGACCAGCGCCGCATTTTGCTGCGTCATGCTGTCCATCTGTCCCACCGCGCGATTGACTTCGGCAATGCCGTCGGCCTGCTCGGTGCTGGCCACGCTGATGCGCTTGATGATGTCATTGACCTGGCTCACCGACGACACGATGTCGCCCATGCTGGCGCCGGCGTCCAGCACCGAGGCGTTGCCGCTCTCGATGATGGTCACCGAGTCGGCGATCAGGCCCTTGATCTCTTTCGCCGCCGCCGCCGAGCGCTGCGCCAGGGTGCGCACTTCGGCCGCCACCACCGCGAAGCCGCGTCCCTGTTCGCCGGCGCGCGCCGCTTCCACCGCCGCGTTCAGGGCCAGGATATTGGTCTGGAACGAAATGCCGTCGATGACGCCGATGATCTCGACGATCTTGCGCGAGCTGGCCTGGATCGATTCCATGGTCGTTACCGCGCGCTCCACCGCCAGGCCGCCGCGCGCGGCCAGCTGCGCCGCTTCGGCCGCCAGGTTCGAGGCCTCTCGCGCGTTGTCGGCATTGTCCTTGACCGCGGTGGTCAGGGTTTCCATGGTGCTGGCGGTCTGCTCGAGCGAGCCGGCCTGCATCTCGGTGCGGGTCGACAGATCGAGGTTGCCGCTGGCGATTTCCTGCGACGCGGTGTCGATCGAGCGCACCGAATCCATGACGCTGTGCAGGGCCGCGTTCAGGCGCGCGATGGTGTGGTCGAGCGCGCGCGCGGTGTCGGCGATTTCGTCGCGCCCGAGCGCATTGTTGGGCGGGGCGTCGAGTCGGCCTTCGGCCAGTTCGGCCACCGTCTGGGCGATGCTGTGGATCGAGCCGAGCATGGCGCGCCGCACCAGCATCGTCACCGCCAGCGACAGTCCGATCGACAGGACCACCATGCCGGCCATGGCCCAGCCGAGAGCGCGGAATTCTTCCTTGGCGGCGGCGTGGGCGTCGACGCTGAGCTTTTTCTCCAGCGCGCTAAGCCGCGCCAGTTCGGCGTCGAGGGCGACGAACTGCTGCTCGGCTTTCTGCATCGAGTTGGTGGCGATCGACTGGTCGACCGATGCCATTTCGACCGTTTCATTGACCGCCTTGCGGTAGCGCGTCAGCGCCATCAGCGACGCTTCGATCGGCGCCCGTTCGGCGGCGTCGGCCACCTTGCCGATGGCGTCGAGCTTGTCGGCCACGGCGGCGTGCTTGCGCCCGATATCCCTGGTCAGGGCAGTGAGCCGTTCCTGGGCGAAGCTGCCGTTGACCCAGGCCAGCAACTGATAGATGTTGGCGTGCGCGAAGCGCGCCTCGCCGGCGATGTCGGCCACCGCCTGCAGCCGCGCGGCGCGCACCTGCACGATGTTTTCCAGTGACGCGTTCTGGCGCACCATGCCATACCAGGCGGCCGCAGAGAGCATGGTCAACAGGACCAGCACCAGTCCCGGGGCCAGCAACAGTTTCTGGCCGATCCGCAGTTTGTTCAGCATGGGGAGACTCCGATAGACATGACCGCTGCCGAAGCGTATCGCCCAGCGTTAGCAGTTGATTCGTCACCCCCGCGCAGGCCTAGGCGGCCCCGCGGTGGCCCAAGTTCGCCGCGTCGACGCGGCGCATGCGTGCACCTTATTTCTTGTAGATCCCCGCCTCCAGCACCACGTCATCGACCCGCAAGATATACGTGGTCTTCGGCTCGATCTTGCCGCTGCTCGGATTCTTGTACTGGTAATCGACCCAGCCCTTGCCCTTGGCGGCAGCCAGCTCGATGATCTCGCGCCGGTACTTCTTGCCGTTTGCATCCGGCACGTCGGTCAGGTCCTTGCCGACGATCGACGGGTTGTACGGGTGGGCCAGCACGATGCCGGTCTTGATGTCGCGCAGGTCGACATACAGTTCGCCCTGCACATAGTCCGGGTGCTTGGCATTGATGAGCTTCATCATTTCGTTCTTGCCCTTGGACTTGATCAGGGCCGCGCCCCGTTCGGCCATCGCGATGGCGTCCTTCTCGGTCGGCTCGTTGGCCTGGGCGGCGCCGGCGGCCAGGCCCAGACTCAAGCTGAGGGCGGCTGCAGTGAACAACAGTTTCATGACAGATCCTTTCAAAAATTTTTTAAGGCCAATATTGCTTAAGTGCATTGGCAAATGTACCGGGGTGGATCGCGCGCCGATTGCGGTCGCGCAATAGCGCCACAGAGAAGGGCAGGAACGTTGCGTAGCGGTGTCAGTTTCTACAAGCCACGAAGGCGATCTGCTGGCCGGCCGGCATTTCGCCGAAAGCGCGAAACGCCAGGCGTCGCAACCACGGTCCGAGTGAGGCCGTTACAACGCCCGGCCCGATGGCCAGGCATTTTTGACCTGCTTTTGACCCGTGCTTTACCTTTCCTTGCGTTAGCTCGGTCTGGCGGCCTTGCCTAATTGATTGATGGCAATTGCGCGGTGGTTTCCGACCATAAGATGAGTTCCTCCCGGCAACGCTTTTCCCTCGCCGGTTCATCTTTCGCTTCGGAGATTCCCCGTGACCACGACCGCATCGACGCCCTCCAGATTCAAGCCCTATACGCGACAGACGATCGCCAACGCGCGCCAATGGGACTGGCTCACACCCGAGCTGCAGGAAGCGGTGCAGGTGGTATCTACCGTGCTGCCGTTTCGCACCAACGCCTATGTGATGGATGAATTGATCGACTGGAGCCGGGTGCCGGACGATCCGATCTATCGCCTGACCTTCCCGCACCGCGACATGCTGCCAAGCCAGGAATACGAGCAGCTGCGCGACCTGGTGCTGTACAAGAAAGACGACGCCGCCATTGCGCGCCTGGTGCACGCGATCCGCATGCGCATGAACCCGCACCCGGCCGGCCAGATGACGCACAACGTGCCGCGCGTGAACGACGCGCCGCTCAAGGGCTTGCAGCACAAGTACAAGGAAACGGTGCTGTTCTTCCCCAGCGCCGGCCAGACCTGCCACGCCTACTGCACCTTCTGCTTTCGCTGGCCGCAGTTCGTCGGCATGGAAGACATGAAGTTCGACGCGCGCGAATGCTCGGAGCTGGTGGCGTATCTGAAAACCCAGCCGCAGGTGACCGATGTGTTGATCACCGGCGGCGACCCGATGATCATGAATACGCGCTCGCTGACCGAGATCCTCGAGCCGCTCCTGGTGCCCGAACTGGCCCACATCCAGAACATCCGCATCGGCACCAAATCGGTAGCGTACTGGCCGCAGCGCTTTGTCTCGGACAAGGACAGCGACGACTTGCTGCGCCTGTTCGAGCGGGTGGTCGACAGCGGCAAGAACCTGGCCATCATGGGCCACTACAACCACGCGGTCGAACTGCGCAACCCGATCGCCCAGCAGGCGGTCAAGCGCATCGTCGGCACCGGCGCCACGCTGCGCATGCAGGGCCCCCTGATCCGCCACATCAACGAAGACCCGAAGAGCTGGGCCGAGCTGTGGACCACCGGCGTGCGCCTGGGCGCGATTCCCTACTATATGTTCGTCGAGCGAGACACCGGCCCGCGCGACTATTTCTCGCTGCCGCTGGCGCGCGCCCACGAGATCTTCCAGCAAGCGTATTCGATGGTCTCGGGCCTGTCGCGCACCGTGCGCGGGCCGTCGATGAGCGCCTTCCCGGGCAAGGTGGTGATCGACGGCGTGGTCACCATCAACGGCGAAAAACTGTTTGCGCTGCAGTTCCTGCAGGCGCGCAATCCCGAGTGGGTGCGCCAGCCGTTCTTCGCCAAGTACGACGCCGAAGCGACCTGGCTCGATCATTTGAAACCCGCGTTCGGGCGCGATCGCTTCTTCTTTGAGCTTGAGAACGGCGGTGGGCTGCACGGTCCCGGCGGGCGCGTGATTCCGCTGGTGCCGGCCGGGCAACATGGCGTCTGCGCCGAGACCGTGCAACCTGACGCCGCGTAGAACCCCATGCAACCCGCCGCCCCGGCCCTGGCGCCAGTTCCTTTGTCGCTGCCGCGCCTGTCCGGGGTGGCGGTGTTCTTCTACGTGTTCCTGCCGTTCGCGCTCGGCCACTATCTGTCGTCCCTGCTGCGCAACGTGAACGCGGTGCTGTCATCAACCCTGGTGGGCGCGCTGGCGCTCACGCCCGGCGAATTGGGCCTGCTCACCAGCGCCTTCTTCTTCGCTTTCGCGCTGGTCCAGCTGCCGGTCGGGATCGCGCTCGACCGCTACGGTCCGCGCCGGGTGCAGCTGGCGATGCTGCTGGTGGCATCGTTTGGGGCACTGCTGTTCGCGCATGGCGACGGCTTCGTGTCGCTGCTGCTGGCGCGCGCCGTGATGGGCTGCGGCCTGGGTGGCTGCTTCATGGCGGCGGTAAAGGCCGTGTCGACCTGGATCGCGCCGAACCGGCTGCCGTCGGTGCACGGCTACCTGATCGCGGTGGGTGGCATGGGCGCGGCCAGCGCCACCATGCCGGTGCGCGCGGTGCTCGAGTACACCGACTGGCGCGGCCTGTTTTGCCTGCTGGCGGCGCTGGTGGCCTGCACCGGCCTGTTGATCGCGCTGCTGTACCCGAAGAACGACGGCCCGGCCGCCAGCCGCGGCCCGCTGTTGCCGGCGCTGCGCGAAGTCTGGCGCGCCCCGGCGTTTCGCTCGGTGGCGTCGCTGGTGCTGATTCCGCATGCGGTGTTCTTCGGCATCCAGGGCCTGTGGATCGGGCGCTGGTTGAGCGATGTGGCGCGCTATCCCGATGACGCTGTCGCCTTTCTCCTGTACCTGAGCATGGCGGCGGTGGTGTTCGGCGCCATCGCGGTCGGCATGCTGACCGAATGGGCCGGGCGGCGCGGCATGCCGCCGCTGGACGTGGCGGCGGCCGGCATCACCGTGTTCGTGCTGGTGCAGGCGGCGTTCATCATCGGTTACCGGCCCAGCTTTCCGATGCTGTCGGTGCTGTTCACGCTGGTGGGCACGATCACCGGCATCGAATATGCGATCGTGGCGCAAGCCATGCCGCGCGAACTGACCGGGCGCGCCGCGACGTTCCTGAACCTGTTGATCTTCATCGGCGCGTTTCTGGTGCAGGCCGGCTTTGGCCTGATCGTGGGACTGTGGCAGCCCGACCTGCTGGGCCACGCGCCGGCGCAGGCCTACCGCGTCGGCTTTGCGCTGCTGGTGCTGGTGCAGCTGCCGGGATTGTGGCTGTATGCGCGTCGGCGCAGGAACAGCGCGCGCACGGCTGCGGCGGCGTGAGTTCTGGTTGGGCGCCATCCGTAACGAACGAGGCAAAAGTCACTGTCACTATAAGATTGCGCATTTGTCATCCCGGGGAACCCCATGCGCAATCACCTTCCACGCCTGTGCCTTGGCGCTTCGCTCCTGTTGCTGGCCGCGTGCGGCGATAAATCGACCTTGCAGCCGGGCGCCGACGTCGGCGCCCAGCCGACGCTCAAGGCGCCGAACAAGACCCTGATCCCGACGGTAAACATCGCGCCGGCCAAGGGTTGGTCGGCCGGCGCCATGCCGACGCCGGCCGCCGGGCTGGCGGTGAATGCCTTCGCCACCGCGCTCGATCATCCGCGCTGGGTCTATGTGCTGCCCAACGGCGACGTGCTGGTGGCCGAATCGAATGCCCCCAAACGCGAGAACGGCGGCATCAAGGGCTACGTGATGGGCAAGGTGATGGCCAAGGCCGGCGCCGGCGTGCCGAGCGCGAACCGCATCTCGCTGCTGCGCGACACCGACGGCGACGGCGTGGTGGACCTGAAAAGCGTGTTCCTGAAAGACCTGCATTCGCCGTTCGGCATGGCGCTGGTGGGCGGCACGCTGTACGTGGCCAACGCCGACGGCGTGGTCGGCTTCCCGTACAAAGAGGGCGTCACCGAGATCACGGTGAAAGGCACGCCGCTGGTGCCGCTGCCGGGCGGCCCGCTGAACCACCACTGGACCAAGAACATCATCGCCAGCAAGGATGGCGGCAAGCTGTATGCCACCGTCGGCTCGAACAGCAACGTCGCCGAAAACGGCATCGAGAACGAAGAGAACCGCGCCGCGGTGCTGGAGATCGACATCGCCAGCGGCAAGACGCGCCTGTTCGCATCGGGCCTGCGCAACCCGAACGGCCTGGCCTGGAATCCGCAGAGCGGCGCGCTGTGGACGGTCGTGAATGAACGTGACCTGATCGGCAGCGACCTGGTGCCGGACTACCTGACATCGGTGAAGGACGGCGGCTTCTACGGTTGGCCGTACAGCTACTACGGCCAGCACGTCGACGAGCGGGTCAAGCCGGCGCGCCCGGAGCTGGTGGCCAAGGCCATCGTGCCCGACTACGCGCTGGGCGCGCACGTGGCCGCTCTGGGACTGGCATTTTATGAAGGCTCGCTGCTGCCGGACCAGTATCGCAACGGCGCCATCATTGGCCAGCACGGCTCCTGGAACCGCACCCCGCTGTCGGGCTATAACGTGGTGTTCGTGCCGTTCAAGGACGGCATGCCGAACGGGAAGCCGGTCGAGCTGCTGGGCGGCTTCGTGAACAAGGATGGCGACGCGTATGGCCGGCCGGTGGGCGTGGCGGTGGACAAGAAGGGCGCGGTGCTGGTGGCGGACGACGTCGGTAACGTCATCTGGCGCATCGTGCCGGACGCGCGCTGATCGCGGTGCCGGTTTCGTGCCGGGTGAATCTCTGGCTAACTATCGACGCGTCGGCGGCAAAGCCGCCAACGCGTTCAACGTTCGCGTCGCCCCTCACGCGCAGCCGCGTACCAGCAGCACCGGAATTCCGGTCCACACGATCGCAATGATCGACAGCACGGCCCCGACCCCCGCCACATAATCGGTAAACTCCTTGCGGCTCGAGGCCTGCAGGCGCGTGTGCGCCGCAATCCCAATCCACGCGCAGACCGCCAGCGCGGCCAGTGTCACCGCGCCCAGCAACCACGGATTCGGCCCCGCGGGCCGCCAGCCGCCCGGCGTGCACTGGGCCGCGGCCACGATGTAACAGAAGCCGAAATGCGCGGCCCAGATCAGGAAGGGAAGTGCGGCCCCGGTGGCGCGGCGCAAGAAGTGGTCGCTCATCGTTTTACTCCATCACCAACAGCAGGCCGCGCACCACCAGCACGCCGGCGATGCCTTGCAGCGTCACGTAATGCCAGATCAGCGCGATGTTGTCGCGCGTGGCGCGGTTTTCCGGTTTGATCAGGCGGCGCCAGGCGCGGATGCACAGGTAGGGCGCGGCCAGCAGCAGCACGAACAGCATCACGCCCTGGAAGCCGAGCAGGATCGCGATCGAGGCGCTCCACGCGTCTTTGGTGCCATCCAGGTGCACCAGCTTCCAGCCATGCACGTCGACCCCGAAGGCGGCCGTGGTGCACACCAACGCTGCGACCAACAGCCATGGCGTGAGGCTCGATTTCACCCGGTCGCTCAGCCACACCAGCGCCGAGCCGCCCAGCAGCAGGCCGACGTTGAGCCAGGTCCAGATCGCATCGGGCAGCGAGGCGCCCGGCGGTGGGCAGATCTGCAGCCGCATCGAGGTGTGGATGTAGACGTAGGCGAACGACGAATAAATCAGGCCGATCACCACCAGCATGATGAAGGTGCCCCACCACGAGTGCGATGCGGTGCCGACCGCGCCGACCGGCAGCGTGATGCCGCCGCCGATGTCGACCTCGCGCTGTGGTACCGAGCGGTCCGACTGCCACAGCCAGGCGATGATCGAGCCGATCGCGATGACGCCGCAGATGAAGGCCAAGACCATTGCTTTCACGGTCAGGAGCAGGAAGAAGCCGGCGGTGCCGAAGGCGCCCAGCACGGTCAGCCAGCTGTCGCCGGGCAGGATCATCAGGTAAGACGGCTTGGCGCTGGCCGGGCTGGTGGCGATGGTCTCGCGGCGGCCGGTGGCGGTGTTGGGCAGGTAGTGGCGCGCGTCGGCCACCTCTTGCGACAGGGTTGGCTGGTCCCACAGCGGATCGCTTGACGTGATCTTCGGGATGCTGCGGTTGCCGTAGTCTTCCGACGGCAGCCACTCCAGCGTGGCCGCATTCCACGGGTTGCCGACCTCCTTGGTCGGACGGCGCAGGGTGCGCACCGCATCGACGATCATGCCCAGGATGCCGAGCGCGAACAGGAACGAGCCGACCGTGGAAATCATGTTCAGCCAGTCCCACCCCATTTCGTGCGAGTAGGTATAGACCCGGCGCGGCATGCCAAACAGGCCCGTGATGTGCATCGGGAAGAAGCTGATATTGAAGCCGCCGAACAGCAGCCAGAAGATCGGCCGCGCCCACTTTTCCGACAGCGTGTTGCCGTTGATGAGCGGGATCCAGTAATAAATCGCCGCGAACACCGGGAACACCATGCCGCCGATGAGCACATAGTGCAGGTGGGCGACGATGAAATAGGTGTCGTGCACCTGCCAGTCGAACGGCACCACCGCCACCATCACGCCGGTCAGGCCGCCGAGCACGAAGATGAACATGAAGCCGAGCATGAACAGGGTCGGCGCGTTCATCGTCACGCGCCCGCTCCACAGCGTGGCGATCCAGCCGAACACCTGGATCCCGGTGGGGATGGCAACGGCCATGCTGGCCGCCGAGATCAGCGTCATCTCGAGCGTGCCCAGGCCCGACGTGAACATATGGTGCGCCCACAGGCCGAAGCTGAAGATGCCGACGCCGACCAGCGCCACCACGATCACGTTGCGTCCCACCAGCCGGTTCTGGGCGATGGTCGGGATCATGGTCGAGATCATGCCGGCCGCCGGCAGGAAGATGATGTACACCTCGGGGTGGCCGAAGAACCAGAACAGGTGCTGCCAGATCAGCGGGTCGCCGCCACGCTCGGCCTCGAAGATCGGCATGTTGAAGGCACGCTCGAGTTCGAGCAATGCGGTGCCCGCGATCACGGCCGGGAAAGCGATCACGATCATCACGCCCACCACCAGCATCGCCCAGGCGTACACCGGCATGCGGCGCAGGGTCATGCCCGGCGCGCGCGTGAACAGGATGCCGACGATCAGTTCGATCGCGCCGGCAATCGCCGAAATTTCGATAAAGCCGATCCCCAACAGCCAGAAGTCGGCGTTCAGGCCGGGCGAATACTTCATGCCGGTCAGCGGCGGATACATGAACCAGCCGCCGTCCGGCGCCAGGCCCCAGAACAGGGTGCAGAAGAAGGCCAGGCCGCCGAAGGCGTAGCACCAGAAGGCGTAGGCCGACAAACGGGGGAATGGCAGATCGCGCGCGCCCAGCATATTGGGCAGCAGGTAGACCGCGATCGCCTCGACAATCGGAATCGCGAACAGGAACATCATCACGGTGCCGTGCATCGTGAAGATCTGGTTGTAGGTGCTGGCCGCCACCAGGTCGTTGTCCGGCACCGCCAGTTGCACCCGCATGATCAGGGCCAGGATGCCGGCCAGGATGAAGAACAGGATCGCGGTGCCGATGTAGAGCAGGCCGATATTGGTGTTGTTGACGCTCTTGAAGAAGCGCCAGCCGCGCGGGGTTTCCCAGACTTCTTCAAGGCGGGTCAGTTCCAGCGGTGGGCGCGGCAGGGGAGAAGGCAAGGAGTCGTGCATGTCAGCGTCGCGCGTCGTCATTTCAGGTGCTCAAGGTAGGTGGCCAGCGCGCGCAGGGTCTCGCCGTCGAGGTCTTGTGAAGGCGGCATGAAGACGCCTGGTTTGATGGCTTGCGGGTCGGCGATCCAGCCGGCCAGCGTGCCACGGTGATTGTTCAGGGTGCCGGCGCCGATGGTGCGGCGGCTGCCGACGTGGGTTAAATCGGGGCCGAGGCGTGAAGTGTCGGCGATCTGCTGCCGCATGTTCTCGGGACGGTCGGTAAGGCCGCGGATGGTGTGGCAGGCCTGGCAGCTCTGGGCCAGGAAGGCGTCGCGTCCGCGCTGCAGCACCTGTGTGTCGGCCGCGAGGCTTGGCGCGGCCTGGCGCGCCAGCCAGGCGTCGAACTCGGGGCGCGGCAGCGCGATCACGTGGAACGCCATGCGCGCATGCTGCTCGCCGCAATACTCGGCGCACTGGCCGCGGTACACGCCGGGTTTATCTGCGCGCAGGTTCAGGCCCGTGACGCGGCCCGGAATCATGTCGCGCTTGCCGGCGAGGGCTGGCACCCACAGGCTATGGATCACGTCCGATGCCGTCAGGCCGAGGTACACCGATTCGCCGACCGGGATCACGATTTCATTGGCGCTGACGATTTCGCGGCCGTTAGTCGGATCGCGGTAGCGCACTTCCCACCACCACATCTTGCCGGTGACCGAGATGGTGAGCGCATTGTGCGAAGTTTGCGGCGCCAGGTCGATGCTGCGCCAGGTGCTCCAGGTGAGCAGGGCGGTGAGCACCACTGCCGGGAACACGATGCCGCCGCCGAAGATCCAGCGCATCGGACGCACCGGACGTGCCTCGCGGCGCATGCCGAGGGCCAGCAGCGCCATCACGGCGACAAAGATGATCGTGCCGCCGACGAACAAAACCCAGGAAAACTGGTGGATGATGGCGGCGTCGGCGCCGGCCGGGTGCATGACGGATTGCAGTTCGCTCAGGGGGGCGGGCGTCGTGGCGGGCATTGGCGCTTTCATCGCAGCGTGTACATGTATGCCGCCATGTGGCGCGCCTCTTCATCGGAAATGCCGAGCGCCGGCATCAGGGTGCCGGGCTTCACGGCCGGCGGATTTTTCAGGAAGCGCATCATGTTGTCGGGCTGGTTCGGGATGCCGCCGGCGATATAGCTCAGGCGTCCCATGTGTTCGAGCGAAGGGCCGGCGTCGCCGTTGGCGCCCTGCACATTCGGGATGAAGTGGCAGGCCGCGCACTGGTACTGCTGGGCCAGCAGGCGACCGCGTTCCGGGTCACCGCCGGGCACGCGGCTGGTCTCGGTGCTGGCGTCGTTCTGGTGACATGCGCTGACGAGCGCAACGCAAGACAGCAGTGCAACTGTGCGTAAAACGCGTCTAAAACGCTCGTAATGACAATAAAGGTTGCGCACGTTTGATAATTCGTAAAAAGGCTATGACTCTTATAATACAAGAAATTACATGTCATTTATTTAACAGAACACCCTAGGTTATGCTATCCAATCGCGCACGACTTATCGTCAAGACCATGGTACTGACCCTGCTGGGCGCAGGGGCCACCGGCGCCATCATCGGCCTGATCGTCCTGCGCGGCGGCTTCTACAACATCAGCGCCACCGATTCGCACTACCCGCTGATCTACAGCGTGTTCGAGGAAGGCCTGCAGTATTCGATCCAGAACCACGCCAGGGACATCGAAGTGCCGGCGCTGGGCGCGCCCGAGCAGCTGTTGCGCGGCGCCTCGATCTACGCGGCCAACTGCATCCAGTGCCACGGCGGGCCGGGCGTGGCGCCGTCGAAGCACGGCATGAGCATGCAGCCGGTGCCTGGACCGCTGGTCGACGCCGACATCAACTGGGAAACCCGGGAGCTGTACTGGATCACGCGCCACGGTATCAAGATGAGCGGCATGCCGGCCTGGGAGTACCACCTGAGCGACAGTGACATCTGGGCCGTGGTGGCCTTCGTTTCGGCCATGCCGGTGATGACGCCGCAGGATTTCAAGGGCATGACGGCGGAGCAGGCGGGCGCGGACGCGGTGCCGCCGAAGGTACAGGAATCGGCGCGCGCCAGTGCGCAAAGGGAGGAATCATGAAGCGCCCGAGCATCGCCATCGTGCTGGCAACGCTGGCATTGGCCGGCTGTGGCCCGGACCGGCCGCCACCCGGCGTGCAGGGCGACCCGCAGCGCGGCAAAATCGCACTGACCCAGTACGCCTGCCATTCCTGCCACGTGGTGCCGAGCGTGGCCGGCTCGCAGGTGTATGTCGGGCGCCCGCTGGACGACCTGTCGACGCGCCGCTACATCGCCGGCAAGGTGCCCAACACCCAGGCCAACCTGGTGCGCTTCATGCGCGATCCGCAGTCGCTCGATCCCGGCACCGCGATGCCGACACTGGGCGTGAGCGAACGCGATGCGCTCGACATCAGCGCCTATCTCCTGAGCCGCTAGCCAAGCGCCAGGCGCGCCATCCTTGGTATCATGGCCGGATTCGATTCAACTACCAGGGAATGACACAATGAGATTGGTGCGCTATGGCCGTCCGGGCAAAGAAAAGCCGGGCCTGTTCGACGAAGAGGGCCGCCTGCGCGACCTGTCCGGCATCGTCGACGACATCGATGCGGCGACCTTGTCCGACAAGGCGCTGCGTAAAATCGCGAAGCTCGACGCCAAGACCCTGCCGCTGGTGCGCGGCAACCCGCGCCTGGGCGTGCCGGTCAAGGGCGTCGGCAAATTCATCGGCATCGGCATGAACTACGCCGACCACGCGGCGGAGACTGGTTCCGCCGTGCCGAGCGAGCCGGTGTTCTTCACCAAGGCGGTCAGCTCCCTGAACGGTCCGGACGATCCGATCCAGCTGCCGAAGGGCTCGAAGAAGACCGACTGGGAAGTCGAACTGGGCGTGGTAATCGGCGCCCGTGCGCAATACGTCAGCGAAGAAGAAGCGCTCAAGTACGTGGCCGGCTACTGCGTGGTCAATGACGTGTCCGAGCGCGCGTTCCAGTTCGAGATGGGCTCGCAGTGGGACAAAGGTAAAGGTTGCGACACCTTCGGCCCGGTGGGCCCGTTCCTGGTCACGCGCGACGAGATCTACGACGTGCAAGACCTCGACCTGTACCTGGAGCTGAACGGCAAGCGCATGCAGACGGGGAACACGTCCAACATGATCTTCACGGTGGCGCAAATTGTCAGCTACGTGTCGCGCTTCATGACGCTCGAACCGGGCGACATCATCACCACCGGCACCCCGCCGGGCGTGGGGATGGGGCGTTCGCCACAGCGCTTCCTGAAAAAAGGCGACACCCTGCGTCTGGGCATCGCCGGCTTGGGCGAGCAGCAGGCGGACGTGGTGGCGTTCCCGAAAGCGTAACGCCAGTTTGCCGGCGCTTGAGGCGCCGGCATCAATCGGGCAAGCGCCAAGCCGCATCGCCGGCCACCGGCGTGCGCGCCACATTCATCACCATCGCCAAGAGCGCGTAGTAGCCGCAAATCCCCACCAGGTCGACCAGCCCCTGTTCCCCGAACAGCGCCAGCGCATCGGCATACACCGCATCCGACACCGCCTTCTGTTCATGCAGCTGCACGCAAAAGTCGTGCACCACCGTCTCGTCCACCAGCATGTCGCCGGGCCGCTCG
>Ga0265797_10000892_pt1 | contig 53666 bp, 48 predicted proteins | sample P2T30metagenome_FD_192433 | JGI IMG/M metagenome (GOLD analysis project Ga0265797, IMG submission 192433) | Plant litter microbial communities from East Loma Ridge, Irvine, California - P2 T30 | ecosystem: Environmental > Terrestrial > Plant litter > Unclassified | place: USA: California...
ATGGGCGAGAAAAGCCCATTGTTCCGCTACACGCTCTAGAGAGCGAGAGTTATCAGAGCTCATCGTCAGTCAGAATGCGACTGAAGATACAACCTTAACGGGGCTCTGGAAGAGTCAACCTAGATTCCTGCAACATAAATGTGCAAAGAAGAAGAGTTCAGCGTCCATCGTTAGCAAGTCGGTGACACGATCCATCCCGTTTTGTAAATCGACGTCGTGAGCCAAAAGCACCCGGGCGAGGCACACATTGCCGGTCCAATTGAGCCGCGGGACTGACGATCGATACCAACCATCTGCCAATGCATTCGTAACACCCGTCGCACACTAATCATCGATTCGTGTTGTTTTTCCACACATTTTATTACCCCGAACCCTAAAATGCTTCACGACTATTTAGGGTTCGATTGTGTTTGCGGGCAACTCGGGGGACCTCCGCGAGTGTTATTCTTCATGACCTCAAGTGCAGCAAGTTGTAAATTTCGAGATACATTCATGCCGACTGACATACTACTTACATCTCAGCTTTGGTGGCGCCTTGGCACCTTTGCAGTGCCACTCCACACTCTGCACATTTCCTTCAAGGCTATCTGTGATGAACAGCGTCTTGCCTTCCGGCCCGCCGAAACAACAATTCGTCAGATTGACTCCTTCAGTCCCACTGATTATCCTCGCTTTGGGTATGCCATCAGAGTCAACCACAAAAATAGATCCGAGACCAGGGTGGCAAACGAACAGCGAGTCTTCTTCGTCGAGAGCTAGGCCATCTGGACCGACTTTGCCGAAGGATTGGAAGAATACGCCCCCTTTGGTCGTGGTACCGTCGTCATGAAGAGGTAGTCGCCAGACCTGGCTTGTGCGAGTCATCGCAACGTACAGAAAGCGCTCGTCGAGCGAGAGCACGAGACCGTTTGGTGAGACGCCGTTCTGAACCAATGTATCAAGCCTGCCATCTGCACACAATCGGTATACCTTGCCAGTTGGATCGGTGATACTGCTTTGCCCCTGGTCGGTAAAGTATATGTTGCCTTTGGAATCCACAATCAGATCATTTGGGCCCTTGAACCGTTCGAGCTGACGGCGAGTCATCTTTGGTGAGACCTTCCCGGTGCTCGGGTCGCAATGAAGTATGCCCTGAGGTTCTTGGATCAGCCAGTGCGACGAGACCAAGAGAGAACGCCGTTTTACCTGCTTGTAGTCTGCTATCAAGAGATCACCATCTGCCGTCGCAGCAAGACCATTCGGCTCGCCATCCCATTGTGCGATGACACTGACATTCTTGTCGGCATCAACCAGCAATATCCTTCCAAAAGGGATGTCTACAACATATAGATTGCCGAGATCATCAGCCACAGGCCCTTCAAGGAAGATGTGTTGGAAGCTTCTGTCGAACCCTGATCGCCATTCTGTTTCTTGCCCGATGCACCTCAGCTCGTCTGGAATGCGCACGTATAGCTTGGCTTTGATGGTCGGTGGTGGCGGGTAAAAGTTCATGGTGTCGAGTGGCGTTGTCGACTTCGAGAAACTGACGACAATGATGTGTGTGATATGGTCACATCTTTGATGCCGAGCGGGGAAGTTCGTTTCGTCAGATCCTTACTGCTATTGAGCCTCATCAGACACACCAAGCGGCTTTGGCGAGCAGGCTCGTCCACCTGCCGAATTTGGACGCCGCTTCCAGGAAGCGAGAGCGACGGCGGCTATACAGCCTATGTGCTGTCCGCCTCTGGTGGTTTTGGTGACATAAGATGCATGCGCGAGCTGGTATAGCGAGGTCCAAGGACTGCAACCTTACCTCCGGGCTTACCAATGCATTGTCAGCAACCGCTAGGGCGTCGCACCTACAAGCTCAAGCGCTCTAATTACATCCTCTCACCATCGTGGTCGATGTTACTGGCGCACGCTTCGCAATTCACTATCCAAGGAATCGCACTCATTGTGGTCGCTCTACACACCGCACTAATGCCTGGACACCGATCAGGTAGCATATTGCGGACGCTAACGGCTGCACCACCGCGAGGACAGATATGCACATTTCGGACGCATCGAGCATGTTGAGGAGTTCTTTCAACCTTGTGGTGCTGACCTCCCATGACGACTTGAGTAAGCTGGTGATGGTCCACCAGACTAATGACCAAACACTGACTGGCCATAAAACCGCAGAAGCTAATGGTCGGCCCATCGAGCGAACAATCCTTGCAATTTTCCATGCATCCAGCGCCTTTCCGAGTCTTTTTGACCACGCAGTCAGCACCTTTGGCTTCAGAAAGTTGATATCGCGCCCACCACACTAATGTCTGAGCACTGACTGGCCATGAAAACCGCGGAAGCTAACGTTTAGCCCACGGAGCGAACGATAATTGCATTTTTTTACGCACCGAGCGCTTTTAAGAGCCTTGGTCGTTTTCGAACTTGCCTCCTGTGGAGGCTGTGATCATCACGATTTCAGTAACACATCGCCATACTACTATATCTTGAAATCCATTGATCGTCACTGTGTTCCTCCGATTCAAACAACTGAGACAGCTCGCTCGCGAGGAACACTTACGGCTATCGGAGCACATGTGAACATAAATGATGTTTTCTGGATAAAAGTCAGACACGATAGAGCTTGTATCAAACCAAGGTTCTCACTAGAAAAGAAGAGAGAAATCATGCTCCCTTCTCAGAGTGACGCTATCCACACAGAGAGAGTCACGTGGCGAGATAACTTATTAGACGGAAGAGTTACAGTAATACTAGCGAAACCACGTGGAGAAGGATTCTAAACATTCTCTCTTGTTGACCGCTTGACCTACGGTTTGATCACCACCCCATAGACCAACCTTTCTGCTTCTTCTGCAGCCAGAATTCAGAGCATCGTCTCTCCGGTCGTTCAAGTGGTTACCGACCGCTCTACGAGCTCCACGTCAAGCATCAATGACGATGGCACTCACCAAAGCACCCAAGCGCCCATCGCAACCATAGCTCCCACCAATCCCATTCCACCAGCACTTGCAATCTTGTCCGCGGCCGCCGCATGGGTCACAGTCGTGCCGGGAGCCGTCGGCGTGGCCGGCGCGTTGATAATCGAGGTGTTACCCAGGATCGACGTCGGCGCAGCAATGGGTTCCAGGGTAGACGTGATCGGCTCGAGTGGGTTGAGGACACCCTCTGTGTGTAGAATGTTAGTGACGGCGCCGTTGGAGACTGCCACCGGCGGTTTCGGCAGAATGGCAGCTGGATTGGACAGGGTGAAAGTTGGGACGACGACGGAGATTATGTTGTTCCAAGAAGATGACGAGGCGGATGATGCTTCGACGGAGGATGGGGCAGGGATGACTGTTGTCCAGCCTGAGACTTTCTTTGCGCCGCTGGTCAGAGTGACAGTGGAGGAAATCAGGACGATTGTCTGCAAGGTCAAGGTTGAGGAGACAATAACTTCTGTTATCGAGGGCGCCACAGTGAGAGGACTTGGTGCGCTGGATGGTGAAGAAGTGATTGTAGTCTTCTGAACGCTCGGCGGTGGAGATGTGATCGTGATCGTAGATCCCTGAATGCTGCTCTGACCTGAAGGCACAGTCACAGTCGACGACACGACAACCAACTGAGGACCCACAGAGGTCGCGATCGTTGGGGACGGAGTCGTCACAGGCTGTGTGAGAGTGACCAAGACCACCGTCGTCATCGTTGAAGATGTCACAATCGGCGAAGGTGCAGGTTGTGACAAAGTCACCGGCACCACGGTGGTCGAAGTGGAGGACGTTGTGAAGTAGATGAAAGAAGCAGGCGAGCTACTCGGGTGAATCGCAGGCGCATGCGGAGTTCCAGCAGTCTAGGCCGGAAGCATGCTCGAAGGGGGAGGTCTTACTGTCGGTGGACCAGCAGTCGCAACAAAGGGACGGGAAGAAATAGGAGAGGAGGATTGAGCAGGTCCAGGACTGCCCGCACCGAGGTTCGTACCTTGAAGACTGAAGTTGGCGCAGCTGAGGCGCGATTTGTTTGAGGAGTGCACGACAATGCTGAGATCTCCGACGAAAGCGGGCGTGTCCTTCTCGGTGGACAGGTACAGGTCGACGTAGCTATTTGATATCGTTGTCAGCATAAACGATCTTCCAAGCTATTCCCGGGGTGGGAAATTACTTCGCGGAAAAGCTGGGTCCAGTCATGTTTCCATGCTTGCCAGACAGATCTCCAACCTCGCACTTGTCTGGCTCGGCGGGATTGCAAGCAGGAACCTCAGTGGCGCCGTATGGATCCAAGTGAGAGCCAGCCGTGGTGCAGTTCAAGCCTGAGATCGGGAACTTGTGAATGTGGTACACTGATAGGCGTTGTCAGTTCATGGATGCAGACTCAGACGACAACAAGAAAATACTCACTGAAAGGACCACCCTCAGCCGGCAATCCAGAGACGGAGATCTGCACATTGGCACCAGTACCGTTCGAGTTCGAGTTCGAGTTCACAGCAACAGCGCCGCGAACAGTAGTGTCAGTCCTGTTAGGGAGCATTGCGATGTACTGCGTGCCGATCGGGTTGTTGTCGACGACGGGAGCCTCAGTAGAGGATCTTTCGGTGGAAGGGACATCGCTGGGAGCATCGCTGTTGGGAGTTGTAGGCGCGCTTGGAGTGTCGTTGCTGGGTGCGTTCACAGTCGATGGCTCAGTGCCAGTGGTGTCGCCAGACGGGGCATTGCCAGCGGGAGTATCAGGTGCATTGGGAGTTTCAGGGCTGTCGGCGGCCGGGGCATCAGGAGCATCTGGCGGTTCATCCGCAGGAGGAGCATCAGGTGTAGCCGGAGGGTCTTCAGCAGCGGGCGGGTCGGCGGCATCAGGAGCGGCAGGAGCATCGTCGGCGGGAGCGTCGCCTTGCGCGAAAGCAAGGAGTGCGAAAAGCGCCAGGAACAAGATGAGGAAACGCATGGTCGGAGTCGTCAAATGTGGCGGGGTTCAGTAGTCGTCGTGTCTTGCGAGCAGCTGTGCTCCAGCAAGTGTCTCTTTGCAGGTGCAGAGGGCGAGTGATGCTCAACTGGAATGCGGGTCGGAAGTTCTGAGGTCAACAACAGTCGCGTGAAGCCCGCTCGACGGGGGTGAGTTCTGTGTCGATTCCGAGCGCTGCAAAATCACTGAGCAGGTTGAAGTGTGAAAGAAGACGAAGATGCAGGATCGAGGTTCAAAGCCAACACCGGCACGACGCGACAGGTGGTGTGACGAAAGAGAGTGATACAGGAATAGCAGTGGCAGGATGAGATGAGAGATGCGGCAGGAGGATGATAGAGCAAGGTAAGGTATCGTGATGAGCGAAAAGGATGGGTGGGTGAGGAAGAGAAGTGAAGTGAAGTGAAGTGAAGAGAAGGAAGATGTAAGGAAATGTGTTTGAAGTAGGGCATACCTTGGCTGCTGCAGTGCGTAGTTGTTGCCATGTTTACACGACAAACGGTAAGGTATTCTACAAGGAAGGTGTCACATTGGCTGGCTGAAAAGGCAAGCGAGAGCTGCGCCATGCAACCAACAATGCAGGATCCCGCGCCGCACCCGCTGGTGAAACGCCAATGTTCAGCTCTGCGACCAATCGACTGTTTCGAATGCAGACGGGCTCGTTGTAGTACGTTTGAATCACGGTCAGCACTAGGTGGCCACAGGCGCTTGAAAATAGCTTACAAGTTTCATTCGGGGTATTATACATAGGCAGTAGTCTCTACTCTTGCCCGTCTCATCCTTACGCTTCTGTGCTGTCTGTCTATACTCAATGGAGAGACACAACAGCCATGATCCAAGTGTAACCAGATCCGCAGATCATCAAACTGCCTGTTTCAAGAGACGCATGTGGGCTGATCTTGCCATCTTCTCTTCCGATCCCAAACAAGCCATCCGCATTTCCGGCTGTGTGTCAGGCCCTGTCTCTGCCCGCTCCATTAGGTTATCTCCACGTGCATAGACTGCCAAACCGGGTAGGGAGCATGCTACACGCTCAAACCGCGACAGAAAGATCATTTCGGTAGTCATCCTGCACTTCCTTCTAATAACTCCTCACCCATCCTGCCTAGGCTTCTTGAAAGGCAAAGCCGGCACCTTGAAGCCTTGGGCATCCGTCTTAGCCGGTGTGCCACTGCCACCAATTTGAGTGAAAGTGCCGCCCTTGAACCAGCGGTCTTCGTCTGCCTTCCTCTTCCTTGTCATCTCCTCTCGGACCTTCGGATCGACAAGCTCCAGACCCTGCACGGGAGTGAAAGCGATTGTACTAGCTGTGCCAGCCGCGACACCGCCAATCTGAGTCTTGGTTCCGGAGCCAACACCAGCAGTTCGCAAGCCGGCATTTCTGAGCGTGTGTGCATTGCTGGGTCCTCCACCAAAGCCACGCAGCGAGGTGGCTGTTCCGCTACTGGCAGGCGTAGCGCCACCCCAACCGGGGTTCTTTTTGCTCAGTTTCGCGCGTGTCTTGTCGTCGACTTGCATCGCGCGAATACGGCCATCGTCTTGTGCGCCGATCATTCCCATTCCCTTTGTGCTGTCGCCGGCGCCATACCCGACTTCTGCTTCCTCCTTGCCGAAGACCATGCGGTTTTGCGCCTTGCGAAGATCGGTAATTGCTGTTGCCTCCTTGGCCTTCCTTGCGCGACGTCCACCACGTTTACGTGCTGGCTTCTCATCTGGTGCAGGCAATGCTCGTACGCCTGAATTGGGAGCGGCTTCAGACAGCTTGTTGATGCGCTTCTCGACCTGGTCGTAAAAAGCCAGTCCTTGCTCACCGTTCGGCGATTCGTGCGCTTGGTCAATACGTGCAGCAAGCACAACTTTGGCACTGAGGATACGCATCGCCTGTTTCTTGAGGTCTGATGGTACTGCGCGGATGATCTCGTTGTTGTATAGGAAGCCCTGGTGGCGGACACCAGTGTTTGTTGCTAGACCAATCGATGTGGTGTTCTTCTTGCTACCAAGTGGTGCAAGATTGCAGGCAGGGGTTTTGGCCAGACCAGTAACACCTCCCGCGTAGTTCAGAAGTTGGGCGGCAGTCAGTGAGCCGATAAGTGTGGTGAGGTTCGGTGCGAATAAGTTCATTCGCGATCGCACGTAGTCGGTGAGGAGCTTCTTCGCCTTGTCCAGCTTGAGGACCATCTCACAAGCGCGCTTGACCGTTGCAAGTTCGTTGTCTGAAAGAGGTTCGCCACGTGTGTTTGTTGCTTCGACGGTGACGACCATCACCGAAGGGCCGTCCAAAACTTGCTTCAAAGTCTGCCCAAGTATGTTGTCTTTGCTCTCAGAAATCTCTCTGATGTTCCCCATGGGTCCGTTGCCGATGATAGCCACAGCCTTCGCATAGTCGAGCGGGTTCTGAATAAGCGTCTCCAACTCTGGGAAGCGAACAGAGTAGTGGTCGCGGATGAACTTGTGCACGAGGATGATTTCGCTGTCAATGCTCGTGGAAAGTGTATTCGACTGGGTCAAGAGCTTATATTCTGGGTTGTCCTCGATGCTTCCGATGTTGGTGGTCTGCTTCTCTGGCGGCAGAGTCTTGTAGTGCTCGATTTTCTGCAAGCAAGGCGAGAGTGTTAGGGCTATATTCATACGTTGTAAACGAGGGCGATTCTTCGTCTTGCATGGGAAAGTTGGGTTTGCTTACCTCCATAACAGGTTCCAGCTGCCTCATCAGGCCAGCCACACTGCGCACGTCTGATACACTGGCAAGCTGCATCTTCTCAATGCGCGCTTTGGCTTCCTCTTCGTCCTCTGCGTCTTCCATCTTCAGGTGCGAGGGTGCAGCAGCGTCCGGGTCTTCATCGTCTTGTTGCTCCTCGTCGCCTTCCAGCTCCATGTGGTCTCCATTCGATGCGCCGGCCGGGTTCCTGGTCGGGTCCACCAGCCCTTCATCCGAGTATCCATGGTCTGCGAAAAGCTCGCCGTTCTGTTGCTCCTCAGTCTCGTCGTCGCTCTCGAAGTCGTTCAGAAGGTCCTCGGCGATGGTTGTCATCGTGAAACGTGTGGCGCGTGAAGCGCTTTCGCAGTATTTAGTATGGTCAAGCTGGTCGTAGAAGGTGTCAAATCGGATTGTTAAGTTGAAGACGCGCAAGAAGGTTGCCGGGAGTGTTGTGTCGCAGGATAAACGATCGCGAAGTATGAGGTAAGAGGGAACAGCCAGGAAGTTTGAAGACGGGAAGCTTGGCGCGACCTTCAAGCGGCGGCATGTGACAGAAGAGCAGACTTGCTGCCACTTCTACTAGGCAGACCAAGACCTCACTACACACACATTAACACCACCCAGCATGGAGTCCGACCGCGGCCCTCCTCGGGTCAAGAATAAGGCTGCCGCGCCCCAGCAAATTAGCGCAGAGCAGCTCCTTCGCGAAGCCGTCGACAGACAGGAACCAGAAGTGGAAAAGCCCACCACGCGCTTCGCCGACCTCGAGGAGCTGCACGAATACCAGGGCCGCAAGCGAAAAGAATTCGAGGACTATGTCCGCCGCAACCGCCTCAACACCGGCAACTGGATGCGCTATGCCGTCTGGGAGCTGGAACAGAAGGAATTCCGTCGTGCCCGCTCTGTCTTCGAGCGCGCATTGGATGTGGACCCGACGAATGTGCAGCTATGGATGCGATACGTCGACTCTGAGATGAAGGAGAGGAATATAAACCATGCGAGGAACGTTCTTGATCGCGCGGTCACCATTCAGCCGCGTCTGGACAAGCTGTGGTACAAATATGTCTACATGGAGGAGATGCTGGGTCAGATCCCGAACGTGCGACAGGTCTTCGAGAGGTGGATGAGCTGGGAGCCTGATGAGGCGGCGTGGTCAGCGTACATCAAGCTGGAGAAGCGTTATGCCGAGTTCGATCGCGCGAGGAACATCTTCGAGCGCTTCACAATTGTGCACCCTGAAGCGCGCAATTGGATCAAGTGGGCAAGATTCGAAGAAGAGAACGGAACTTCGGATCTGGTACGGGATGTGTTTGGCATGGCTATCGAGACCCTGGGAGACGACTTCATGGATGAGAAGCTGTTCATTGCCTACGCCCGTTTCGAGGCAAAGCTGAAGGAGTACGAGCGTGCTCGCGCGATCTACAAGTATGCTCTGGACCGCATGCCACGAAGCAAGAGTGCGATTCTGCACAAGCAGTACACGCAGTTCGAGAAGCAATACGGTGACCAGGATGGCGTGGAAGATGTGGTGCTCAGCAAGCGTCGTGTCATGTACGAGGAACAAGTCAAGGAGAACCCCAAGAACTACGATGCATGGTTTGACTACGCTCGGCTCGAGGAGACTTCAGGAAACCCAGATCGCGTTCGCGAGGTCTACGAGCGCGCTATTGCAATGACACCGCCTTCGCAAGAAAAGAGACACTGGCGCCGCTACATCTATCTGTGGGTCTTCTACGCGCTATACGAAGAGCTGACAAACCGGGACATGGATCGGGCTGGCCAGATCTACCAAGCGTGTATCGAACTACTACCTCACAAGAAGTTTACATTCGGCAAGATCTGGATTCTCAAAGCGCAATTTGAACTGCGCCAAGGTCAACTCGACAAGGCTCGCAAGACCATGGGAGTCGCAATTGGCATGTGCCCGAAGAACAAGCTCTTCCGCGCATACATTGAGATGGAGTTGAAGCTGTTCGAATTCACACGATGCCGCACACTCTACGAGAAGTGGATTGAATGGGACAGTGGCAACTGCACAGCATGGATCAAGTTTGCAGAGCTCGAGCGTGGCCTGGAGGACTATGAGCGTGTGCGAGCCATTTATGAGCTTGCGGTCGTCCAACCACAGCTCGATATGCCAGAGCTTCTGTGGAAAGCGTACATTGACTTCGAGGAGGAAGAGGCCGAGTACGAGCGTACACGCGCGCTCTACGAGCGCTTGCTGGAAAAGACAGATCACGTCAAGGTCTGGACATCATATGCACACTTCGAGATCAACGTTCCCGACAACGACGTCGAAGTCGCAGACGACGAGGAGGTGCCAATCTCAGACGCAGCCAAAGCACGAGCACGTGCTGTGTTCCAGCGCGCCCACAAGCTCTACAAGTCACAAGATCTCACCAGCGAGCGCGTGGCTCTGCTCAATGCATGGAAGAGCTTCGAAGACGCACATGGCAGCGACGAAGACAAGGAGGCTATTGCGAAACAGATGCCGAGGAAAGTCAAGAAGAGGAGAAGGCTGGACGACGACTCTTTCGAGGAGTACATGGACTATGTCTTCCCGGCAGACGATGCGGGAGCGGCAAAGATGTCGAAGCTCATGGCGCAGGCTCAAGCTTGGAAGAGACAGCAAGAAGCGAACGCCGCTGCTTCATAACATTAGAACAGGAACGAACAAAGTATCGTTCTCAAGTTCAGTTTGGCCTCTGCAATCTATCAAATTGCTATTTCAAGCATTTCAGTGTACCAGACACTCAAACCATATACAAGTCTACTCATCACCTATCAGTCCCTCTCCATCTTCCCCGAGAACTCCCACACTCTCCTCAACACAATCCTCATACTCCTCCAAACTCGCCCCATCCCCCCCAAAACCACTATCTCCATCCTCATCATCATCCTCCCACCCCCCAACCCCACACCTAACCGCAAACTCCAACCGACTAAACACGCTCTCCCGACTCCTCTTATAGCACGGCAGCCCCAACCTCCGATGCTCATGATACCGACACTGATCCACCAGATACGGCGCCCGCACCACCTCTCCCCTCTCGCACACCATCTGCCTCTCCTTTCCCAACACCATGCACCGCGCCGCGAGATCCAAGTCCCCGATCTCCACCACGGCTTCCACGGACAGGTTCTGCAGCTTGTGGGCCGCTGAGTGCACGTACCAGTCTACTAGCAAGTCCCTGCCCAGCGAGCCGGGCGGCCAGATGGCCGCGGCGGCTTGGAGCAGGATCTCGAGATCGTGGGTTTTGGCGCGCGCGTCTAAGGCGCTGGAGGAGAGGGATGCCTGGCTCTGCGTCCCGTCTTCAGCGCAATGATGACCCTGCGCCTCCATCTCGAATGTGAGTTCCCCAATAATCTCATCAACCACCATATCCGCAAACATAACCGCGCCGAGCGCTTCCCCCGCCGCGTGCGCGCGCATCAGGAGGTACAAATCCGTCGCGAAGCCGTGCTCGTCGCCTTCAGGGACGTGGATTTTCCCGCCTTGCAGCCAACGGGCGAAGACTGCGAAGGCGTCGTGGTCGATGTTCAGGCTGAGTGTGCCCGGGGAGAAGGTGCTGGGGTCGTGGGAGAGGGTGGCGAAGAGGCGGGAGTGGGTTGTGAGGAGGTGCGTTGGGAGGGTTATGGGCGTGAGGGAGGAGGTGCAGAGGATTGTTATGCGGGAGGGCTGGGAGGGGTGGAGTTGAGCCTGGGGAGCGAGGGCGATGACAGTAGTATCTTCCTTGTTTCTGCTTGATGGAGGATCTTGGATGGCGCTGTCTCTCCGGCCAGTCGCGGGTTCGGTGGCAGCTTGTTGTTCTGGAGTGATATCGTGAAGTTCGGACATGTTGAAGTTGTTTGACACGTCTGTTGAGACTTCCGAGTCCATCATGTCAAGTAGTGGTAAGAGCTACATCTTCGAGAACCTTGCTTGTAGCTCGATGCATCGGTCAAATCCACTCGGTCTTTCGAGACACGTTCAACATCGGTCCCGATTTTCCGTCAATTTCTAAAGCTCCCTGGAAAATACTAGTGAGACTCGCATGTTCTTGGGCACCATTGCAAAGAACTCGTAGTATCTCAGCGGCAACTGGAATAGAAACACTAGTTGGGGTTTGGTCTATCTGCTCGTGTAAGACAGCCAGTGAGGGAGAAAATTCCGGCTGGACAGACTTCGCGTGTTACTTCTATACAATATTTTGCGGAATACCTGTTGCGAATTCGGATTAGTAAGTAGTAGTATAATCTCTTTTTGAGATACTCTATAGCTTCAACGTATATTTAATTGTTTTCGCTAGGAACACATTATCCTAGACATATACACTGCCATATTTACGCTCCCTAAATCAAGAGATTGGGCTAGCCATGTTTTTGAGGAATGCGACAGGTGTTCCGCAAACCGTTATATCTAAGGCTCTAGTGCTTGAACTTGACATCGAGCCTCTTACTGCCGGTGTCGGCAGTCATGGCAAGGTAATTCTCTTTTTCCTATTGAGATGATTAGCAACAGTAAAGATGAGCATAGCAAGAAAGCATTGAGCACTTACATCTTTGGTCATAGCATCCCACCTCCGTGCTTTGGTCTTGTTGCGCCACATATAGTACAATTTGCCGACGATGTAGATGACGATGTTCATGCAACAGATTCCAACGAGAGCGCGGTTCCCACGACGATACACCGGAGAGTCATCTTCTCGGTAGATGTTCGCGTGGATCACACGAGACAGTTGCACAAGCATGTTGTAAAGAGCCGTACTTATGGCTCGGGTCGCCACTGCATTCGAGTTGCGAGAAGCCCAGCTGACATGGATGGCATGTGGCGACGGAAAAGAGAGCAAGACTGTAGTCACGGCAAAAGTGTTCCAGACGTTGCCTCCGGGCACTCTTGAGGTGAAAGATCCAGCGGGCAGAGTGGCGAGAGCGATAACGCAAGGTAAGATCCAGAGTTGTGTGACCATGCCGAAATACGCGCGCTGGTCCCATATCTCAGACAACCAGGTCATGCCAACGATTGTGAGCGCGGCACCGGCTTGTGCTGGGATCGTGAGCAGGTTGGTTTGGAACGTGTCAAAGCCCAGTTCTCTCAATGTCAAGGTAAGATATTGATCCGGTGGGCCCGCAGGCATCTCCCAGACGAGGGCGAAGAAGTAGATCGGCCAGAGATCGAAGTCGCAGAGAGACTTCCAGAGAAGCTTGAGGGTGATGGCCTGTCTATTATGCATGTCGCCTTTGGTCGGATCGTCGCGAATAACACGATTCACCAGGATCTTTTCCTCGCGCTCGTTGAACCATCCTTCCTTGCGATACCACTTCTTGGTCTGTGTCGGTGACGCGACCATCATGAACCAGGACCAAGTACCGATAGACAGCATGATGCATCCTTCGATAAGAAACAGCCATCGCCACCCTTCCCGGCCGTGCACTCCCCTCATTCGCAGGATGCCAAATGCTAGCAGTGGTGCGACAATATCCGTTATGCGACGCACTGCCCAGAAGAGTGCCAGGCGGAAGGGAAGTTCCGAAGCTTTGAAGAAGTATGTCAGGTAGAGAACAACGTCAGGAATGAACCCTCCTTGAAGCATTCCTATCAGGGCGCGAGTGGCGAAGAATGAAGCGCGGCCGGAGAGAAAGAATTGAGCACCGCAGACAATCGACCAGGCGCAAGATATAAACGGAATCCATCTGTCGGGTCCTATCTTCTTCGAGATCATTTGCGAAGGAATCTCGGCCAGCAAGAAGGAAATCTGAAAGATAGTGACACCGGTGTTGTAGTCGTCGGTGTTCATGCCCAGATCGTCAAGAAAGCCTGGAAGAAGGCGATGCATGCATTAGCTACTGTAGGATACTGACAGTTGTTGTGCTTCATGGGTAAATACTTACTGTCACTGTTTGCTTGTGATAAATTGCCGCGCCCAAGATCCAGACCAAAGAAAGCGATGCATGCCCATATTGTGATCTTCAGGTCGATCCGGTTGAGAACTTTCTACAAGATGTCAATACACATACAATGAGATACATCCAGCCCAAGCGTCACGCACCAGTTCTTCTCTCCAAGTCCAGCGTTCGGACGGATCGAATCGATGCAAGTTCTCATACTTGGGGTGAGGCTGGAAATATTTTGCCAACTGAGGATCGTCGTATATGGATGGCTGCGTAGCGATCTGATCGAACATCTCATCGTTCTTCTTCATCCAGAATGATGCGGCAGGAATCGTCGGACCTCGCTTTTTCTCCAACTCTTCTTGGTTATCTTCATTCTCGTTGATCACTCGAGCTTTCAGCGCCGCGACTTCTGCATCGGTAAGCTCTTTGCCCGTGGGTGAAGAAATATCGTCGGAAGAGCGTTGTGGAAGAGCAGCTGCAGTGCCTGCCTTTTCTTCGAGGTCTCCAACCATGTTGTGAATGTTAATTGTGGAAACAAGCTGCGTGCAGATCTTCCAGAAACGAGGCACCGGCACAAGTACACTTAAGTAACACGACAAGATGCAATTGAGTCTCAACTTCACGCCATATCAGGGCTCAAAGATGTTGAGTCTGTGATCGTCATTAGTAGCCAGCGACTGCTTGGGAGTCTTGGTGGTTTCTGGGCATCTACGTTCACTTTCATGTGAGACAGAAGCGTTAACAGTGGCCGACCCACTATGAAGGCAATCAAGACACAAAGGTGCGCTCAAGGTGATAGTCGTAGCCTCGTCGTCAAATTTTGTTCTTTAGGATTGAGCAATGGCTGCAAAGAGAACGACATGCTGTCCTTTAGAAACGCGACACGTTTTAAGACGCCTTTCTGCATGGAAACCTTGAGTCGTCAGTGCTGGTCTTTAGAGATGAAAATATTGGCGCCGTTGTCGAGCAAGCTGCAGAGGATCTATTGATCGGCTGGATGATGTTTTCTCTGTAGGGCTGCGCCATCACGAATTAGAGTGCATCAGTGTGCATGGCATCGTCAAGCGTTCGCTCAACAACATGCCGAAGAAGCGACGCACAGGCTTGCAACCTAGTCGGAACACAAGCTAAGGATGTTGGCAGTCTTGTGCTCTGCTCTTATCGTCTTGGAATTGTCAGCTCGCCATACTTTACAAAGATGATGTGATCCCTTGGCGCATACTCTTATGCATAGGCAGTCGAGCGAACATGGTGATGTTACCGTTGAACATAGAATCTACACGTTACCGTGTACAGCGAACTCACCAGCAGTAACATAGGAGAGATACGACTAACCTAATCGGTCGACAGCTTCGTCTTTTATTAGGGCTACCTTCTCTCACACCTTGCTAAATCCTAGCCTGCTACCATCTTCGAGCCGATCGAGGTCGAACTTACACCTCAGCTGCTCTTCGCTGGCAACTGTACACCTTGCCTTCCCAAGGGCCTAGTTGCCGCACATCAGAGGAGTTTCGGAAATGCTCTGAAGAAGTCGACATAAGGAGTCCCATGGTGCGTCCATCCACGTCGCCGGGAACGAACACATCAGCATTCCCATCGCCAAAGTTCAACGCAACCAAGAGCTTCTCGGCTGCAGCGACACCAGTTTTCGTGTACGTGAACGTCTTCGAATTTTCTCGGTCGTGAACATCAAATCGGCCCCATATAAGTTGATCCTTGTACCGACGTCTCATCGCAATCATGCGCTTCCAAAACGATAGAACGCTATCGGGCTTGCTTTCTTGAGCCGCTACGTTAATCGCTTCGTAATTGTCAACGACCCTGATCCAAGGCTCAACACCACTAAATCCAGCGTGCGCAGCCTTAGACCACTGCAACGGCGTCCGCCCGTTATCCCTCCCCAATCGTCGCAGTCCTCCCAGCGCAGCTTCTCGCTTCGCCAGATCCTGTGGAAACTTCCGCTCCATCTCGTCGAGGTAGTCCAGACCCGCGGCGTCGCGGATATCCGCTCGTGTCCAGGATGCATCGATGTTGGTCATGCCGATCTCTTGACCTTGGTAGAGAAATATCGTTCCGGAGAGAGTGCACAGGAACATCGCGAGCATTTTGGATGCTGCGTCGCGGTGCTCACCGTCTCTGGGGCCAAAGCGGTCGATGCTGCGCGGGTTGTCGTGGTTCTCGGTGAAGGCGCTCGTCCAGCCTGTTCGCAAGAAGGCCTGCTGTTTGGCTATGGCGTTTTTGAGGAGTGGAAGGGCTGGGCGCGTGCGTTCGTGGAGGGGCGCGTGCCAGTCGTTGCCGGCCATGAAGTGGTCGAAGTCGAGGATCATGTCTAGCTCGTGCGCGGAGGGGTCGATGTAGCGGTTTATCTCTTCTGGTGAGGTGGCGGGGAGTTCGCCGATGAGGACGATGTCTGAGCCATGGTCTTCTTCGATGCGAGCGCGGAGCTCTTTCAACCAGTCGTGCACCGGCGCTCCGTTCATGATGTATTTTCCTTCCATGGGTTGGAATTCCTGATCCGGTTTCGTAACCGCAGAGTCCGGAAACCGAGGATCTTTCCAGAATGCCACGACACTATCCATGCGGAAACCATCGACTCCTCGCTTTAGCCAGAAGTCGACAGCAGTGCTGTATATCGCAGCCCTAGTCTCAGGATTCGTCCAATTGAGATCCGGCTGCTTCTCCAGACACAGGTGGAGGTAATACTGGTCTCTCTCGACGACGTACGTCCACACGCTGCCGCCGAAGGCCGCGCGCCAGTTGTTTGGCGGTTGGCGAGAACCGGAGGCGGAGAATTTGGGCGAGCGCCAGATGTACCAGTCGGATTTAGGGTTGGTGCGGGAGGACTTGCTCTCAAGAAACCAGGCGTGTTCGTCGCTGGTGTGGTTTACGACGAGATCCATGATGAGCTTCATGTTGCGTGATTTGGCTTCTGCTACGAGGAGGTCCATGTCTTGCAGGGTGCCGAAGGTTGGCCAGATGGATTCGTAGTTGCGGACGTCGTAACCCTGGCACGGCGATTAGTTATTATATAGATGATCGACATTCGTCTTCAGAGGGCTATGAAAAGCGACATACCATGTCAGCCTGCGGCGAGTCGTAAACAGGCGACAACCATATCAAGTCTACACCCAAAGCTTTGAGGTGGTCGAGCTTGCTGATGACGCCGGGGAGATCTCCCATGCCATCGTTATTGGAGTCGAAGAACGACGCTGGCCAGATTTGGTATCCGATGGCATCTTTCCACCAGGCGTTGTTGCTGGTCATGGTTCTGGGGTGAAGATAGATTGTGAGCGGGGTTTAGTTTTTGATTGTTGATATCGGATACGCAGCTGGGAAAGATGCGGACGGAGGTAGTATATATGTGAGTAGAATAGAGTTCTCCACAATTTTGGCCTACCAGACTAGTGGTCTACATGGCGAAATCAGCAACGGCTCAAGACAATCCGCTGTTGGACTACTCATGAGCTTTCATTGGCGGAGGAAGCGAATACGAGATATTTGACCAGAGTTGAGTTCTCGATGGGTAAACATTGTGCTCAAATTTGAACAGTAATGATGCCACGACGTCAGGAAGTGATTGATTTAGAGTCACTCTTGGAGTCGATATCTCTGGGGCACACAAAAGCTTATATCACAATACGACGTAGTTTCCGGACACCAGGATGTCGCCATGGTAGTATCCATGGAGCACTAAACAACATCTGACAGGAAGGATGCTCTAGCCACCCAGAACAAATGCATCTCTCTCGCACAACAGGCCAATGGGAACTCCCAACGGTCCCGCGAGGACGAAGTTGACAAACAGACGCTGACCAAGCGAGACGTCTACAATTCCTCCTGTTTGCCAATACAGAACACCGGCCCAGAGGATCATAGCAGGCGTGGCCAGCACGACGTCCCACTGCACACACCACTTCGCTGCTTCCCGGCCGTGTCGTGCCTTCACATCCTTTCCAGGCAATGCTGGCATGAAGAGGTCCGTCATCGACACGCCTGTTGCGAAGGCTCCAAGTACGGAAAGCCAGTGTGACAAGCCCGCCAGCACAAAGATGAACATGTACACAGATTGGGCCTGCGGCCAAGCGTCTGTAGTCGAAGGCGATGAGACTACTGCAGGTTGCCAGATCAGAGACAGCAGCAGTTGGCACAGAGCGACGTAAGCAGGCCATTGCTGCCACCAAGCTGCTGTAGACTGCTTGACGCTTATTCCGCGGATGAGAAAGTCGGGGAGTAACAGCACGACGAATGGCGCCACATAGCCGATAATGAAGGCCAACGGTAAGATCTCGAGTTGCATCGGATCAATCGCCAGGTCTGATGGTGTCATTTTGCTCGGAGTCATCAGGGCAAGCCGCACACCGAGATACAGAGGCAGATATATGGCCGGAGTGTGATTGAACATCAGCAATCCTGGGATGGTGGTCCAGGATCCAATTCCAAAGTTTTGCAGATTATAGCCGCGCAAGCTCTCCAGCACAATCAGGGCCCATGAGGCGCAGAAAGAGCCGATGAAGTAGAAGCCAGCCCAAGTAGCGTCTGGATAATTCCAATTCTCGAAGAAGATGAGTTGAAATGCCGAGGGGCCTTTTAGTTGCATGTCGAAGGTTGGGAAACGACCGTTGCTACAGAGGACTTTGAATGTTTGCCCGCTTGGAGCTCGATCGTTCATAATGCATTGTCCTAGGAACCCCATCAGGCCATTGGTGTAGTACCAGTAGTAGAGGTTTCTCCATGCCCAGAGGCCTGTCGCGAGGAGAATGACGATGGCAATGAGCGTGATGGTATCCATGGTGGAACGCGTGGTTAACCTCTCGCTGGAAGGGCCCTGTCGCTTCAGCTGTTGGCTGTTGTAGATGCCTCGAAACCGCAGCTCACAACAGACAACGACCTAGATGATGATAGGTACCACGGTCCGACTCAATCACGCAGCATGAATCCGATCCTACTGGAGTTCTCTCGCGGACCTGCTCAGATCTTGCTGACAACACGGAGTTCTCCGCTATCAATGAAGAGCAGTGTTACAGAAGATGCACCGAATCTGCAAGGTAATACGCGAAGGAGTCATGCTCGAGGGCCAGACTTACTAGCCAGCTAAACCTGGGCCAATTGTGTAGCACAATGCAATGCTGACGACTTAAGGTTACATCGACGCAATGCAGGTGTGGTAGCGGGGCTCACATCACAAATCATGGATGCATGCATGATCGAGATGGTTCGGCGGCAGGAGGATTGCAGTGCGGCTGAGCAAATTGGCGCTTTCGAGATATGCAGTTAAAGCACCGTAGAAGCGCCGTATGGACAATATACAGAGCGAAGGATGCAGAAGAAAATGAGCTAAGAACATTTAGAATACCAACACGAACTAAACTAGGGTTGCGTCGTGGAGCCGAGGGCTATCCCACACTACCCCGAATCCTTCCCGTGAGGCCCTCTAAACCTTTTATGCATCGCAGGATCAAGACTCCGCGGAGTCTTTGCTGAAATCAGCTCAGTAGAGCGAGATCATGCAGTCGCAATAAACAATTATCGTGGATGCGGCAGCTTATGTGGAGTTTGCTCGGCAGAAATCACCTTCTCTGATCCGTAAGTGCCTCATAGTATGAGTGCTCAGATCTATGGTACGGATTACGTTACGCATCGAGAGAATCAGTTCACCATCCAGTGAGACGAACCGTACGACACAAACGCGCCTTTGCAATGAAGATTCTCTGTCTTCACGGTAGAGGCTCCAACAACGAGATCTTTCGAGCTCAGACGGCAGCGTTCCGTGCAGATCTCGACGACTTCGAATGGACATTTGTGCAAGCGACTGTTCGACACACCGAAGGAAACTGGTCACTGTACACGGCACAGTTTTCGCATCTTCCACTGTACACCTACTACAACCCTTTCGATCCTGCTTCCATCTTGCAGACTCATGACGACCTCGCGCAGATCATAGCCGAAGAAGGTCCATTCGATGGCATCCTGGGCTATTCTGGGGGTGCTGCTTTGGCAGCAGAGATATTGGCTCAGACAACTTATGATGATCCTTTCGCCATGAAACGACCGTTTCGATTTGCTGTTTTCATCAACGGAGCATCTCCTTTACGCTGTTTTGCCATGGAGAACGCCGAAGTCATAGAGGACATCGTTGTAGATTCTGCACCCATGACTGAACAGGCGGAGAACATGTTCCTCCGCCCAAGTGCGCTGCGAAAGAAGGAAGGAGTCAGCGATCAGGATCAGGTCGATCATGCGAAACTATTGTCGTTGCTCAAGCAACTCAAGGGCATGAAGTTGGTGGATGGCACCACGTTCCTATCTAATGGCACTCATGGCCTATGTAGATGGGAGCCACCTCGAGATGGTTCGCTGTTGATTGATGTGCCCACGCTGCACATCCGGAGCACTGACAGTGATGAGAGTGATCCTCACGAGGGCCTCCATTTACTGCGACTTTGTGACCCAGATCAAGCACGCGAGTTCCATCATGCCAGTGGGCATGACTTTCCCAGAGGTCGCAAGGATATGAAGACCATTGCGAGGATGATTAGAGAGGTCGCGGAAGCGACGACGAGTCTTTGAGGCAGGCACCATTGCGTTTAAATTGAGATCAAAGATAAACGTAGAGTTCGTCACACGTACATAGTGAGTGTATTGAAGTCTATCATAGAATTCTCCGCTTGAGACGTACCATGGGATGACCTGCAGGGTGCATAATTCCGAGACTTTTGGGGTCGAAGTGGAACTTGTCCTTCCACGAGTCTTCGAACTCAATGTCAAACAACGTAAGAAGCTTTGAGACCATGCCGATGACCTCCTGCTCTGCCGCGTACCGTCCTGAACACATTCCCATGCCTCCACCAAATGTGCGAATACTTTTACTGCGCTGTTTGACCATCTCGTCTTCGCCTGTCCACCTTTCTGTGTCGACCTGATCTGCTTTCGGGAACAAATCGCTATGGTGGAGCAACGCTGTGGGCATGAGGATCTGCAGAGAAGTCAGCATAGTGTCTCAGACATTACATGCGCTCGCGGTCTAGCTTCAAAACCCATACTGCTCGTCCTGCCCGTGAGAGCCAAGATCGCGAGGTTGAGAACGTACCACACTGCCCTTCCTTACAATATAACCTTCAAGCTCCGTGTCTTCCATGACCACGCGTGCTGGTGAGGCAGCCGTGCCAATGCGTAATGCTTCTTTCCACAAGGCTTGCATGAAAGTGTTGGATCTCAATTGCGCGGCGTCGATATCTAGTTCGTGATCGAAGCGGCTTGCCTTGTTCCGTCGCAAGAACTTGGAAGATTCGGCTCGGCACTCTGCCAGGCGATCTGGGTTGCTCGCCGCCACCCAGGTGAACCAAGAACCCATCGGCGCGGCGTTCAGGATGATTGCAAACAGGAAGCTGGCCTGCATGGTCGCCCGCCCTCGGAGGGAGAGACCGAATTGTCGCGCCAGACTATCACGCTCCCAGTTCATCTTTGCGCCCCATTGCTCGTTCCAGTATCCATCCTTTTCTGGCCAGTCCTCCTGTGAGTCATGCGACAACCACTGTTCGAAGGCACGTAGCATTCTCTCTCTAGCACGACCAGCCCGCGGCTGTAAGACATATGCCAAATTCGTCCTGACACCGATGTAAGTGGCATCATTGAACAGGCAGAAGTCCTCCCACATGGTAGGGCCCCATATCTGAGCAAGACGAGGACCGAAGAACGTCAGGACGGAGGTGTCGAAGATGGTTTTGCGTAAGAATTGGTATAGATCGACTCGCTGCCAGCCTTGTGTCTTCATATCTAGACGTTGATCCAGAACTTCATGGAAGTGGCGTGTGAATAGTTGCATGAGATCGTCTAATGGCTCGCCAGACAAGTACCGCAGCCAGACATTGTGGTTTTGCGACACGAAGCCCTTCCCGTGTCCGGAACTGTCTGCCCGATCCAGACCGACTTGGAAATGGACCCGGTCGGCCACGGGAAGATTCAGTCCATTCTCCAGCATGCTCATCGTCACCGGTTCGTACGCAAATGTGCGTGACCGTGCAAAGACATGGGTTGCTGCAGACGGAGATCCAAAAACGTGGAATTTAACATTTCCCATGAGCAGTGTGTAGGGCGAGTCTTTGTACTTTGACTGAGTCGTTTGGAAAGTGCGGGCAGGGTTGAGAAGGAAGGATACCAGATGTTGGAGTCCAGGAAGCCAGTATGGAGCTATTGGAGGCTCGTGGCCTTTTCCTGCTGCCACCGGCCATGAACGAGAGAGCGATTTCAGGTACGTCGTTATCAACAGAGTTGCAATGAGGACAATGCAGGCTATGATCGATTGTGCTGGCCATGTCAGGCCAGACCAGATGCCGTTCATGATGGCCATGATAGAGACTGATTGATGCTGGTCCCCGATGCGATGCTGTGACGATTACGAGCCGCTCTTCGCGACTGGAGGCCCTGAGGAGAGCAGCTGTGGTCTGCCAAGTGGCGAGTAATGTGAGCTCGCATCCAAGATTGGTATGCAGCTAGATTGCATCTCGAACATGAGAGATCAAGGTGGTCGCCCACATGTCACATCTAGCCAGGCAACGTCACCCTGGTGCCGTTCGCAGGTTGAGGGCCTCCATGCGGAGAGCTTGCGGAGTGCGTGCGTGCATAATGCGCTATGTGGGATGTGTTGGTATGGGCGCCATGGATCGCGCATGTACAGTAGTGGAAAGTCATGTTCATGCAACCCGCTTACCCGCTTGATGAGTATTTCATTCAAGGTAAACTGTAAGAGCGCACAGGCGACGTTTCCTGAGAGTACACCAGATCAGCATTGCACTAGAATCTAGCTACTATGCCTTAAACATTTATACATAATTATAAGCTATTTAGAAGTAGTAAGAGTAAAGCTACGTAGATAAACACTCTACTTAAGATGTTTTATCATAATTACTAGTAATATTAGTAATACTTTTAACTATATAGTACTAATATTAAGATTTGTCGATTTTTTATAATACTAAGATTTAATACTAAAGACTAATAATAACATCCTAGAGAGAATATTATATAAAGATATTTAGATTAGTAGCGTATATAACTATAGAACTCTAATTATTAAATATAGTTAGTATATAGCTAAATTAACTTTAGCGCGGAGAAATATCGCTCTATATAACCCTTTATAATACTACTAAGCAAGTCTACTTTTAACGTACCTCCTAACTTTCTACTTTCTTTCTAGGAATTAGAGGAAATTTCGCGGGGAAGAGGGTGTACTAAGACCTACGCAGTAGGTACTAGACTTACGCCTAGATTTTCACAAGTTCGAAGTATCAAAGTTAAAAACGAGGAGACAGCTGAAAAGTGGACCCGCCCGGTGCTTTTGCAAAGGAGTGTAATCCTTCGTTCGCATCTTGTCCTTTCCTCTTGCAGCAGGTCACTCCTCATGCGGCCATAGCCATCAAAAGTAAACATGGCGGACGAAACCTAATAAGCGCATACGTGGGAATGCTACACTGTGCTCCTTCGCGTCATCCTCTCCTCCACACTCCCGCACAACAAGGATGCGGAGTAGCGGAGTAGCGGCGAGATCAAGCGTGTTGGTATCACGGTGGGTTGTATGCAATCCTTGAGGCTTGTCGCAAAATGCCGACATCAAATCAGTCCTTTGGTGCTGATGAGCTCGCCATCGCTAGTGTGGGCCTGAGCTGTCTTGTGTCCTTCTTACCAAGTCGCTGACTATCGCAAGGGAGAGGCAAAGCGAACGCTGAGCGGCAGGTACCGGTGTAGAGCCTGCATGTCGTGGATTACAGTTTCCCGTGTCTGATCCTCCAGGTCTGCATGTGGCCGGTATGCGTATACGACTATGTTGGCTTTGTGCAAACACCTCACCTTCTTATCTTGTTCGATCTCCTGTGGTGTAGACGAGTTCTCCTCTTATAAGAGCTTTGGATTTGTTCTCGTCTCCATCCATTCCGCAGCTTCTGCCTTGTTTATGAGATTTGTGTCATGTCAAGATGAGCACATCGAACCGTCGGCAGGATGATGCCATCGCCATCGTTGGCATCGCTTGCAAACTCCCACAGGAAGCCTCAACCGTTGAAGGCTTCTGGCAATTTCTCCTTGACGGGCGAAGCGCACATACTCCATGGCCAGAAGATCGATTCGGAGCCGGCCACTACCATCCAGACAATGAGCGAGTAGGAACGCACTCCGTCAAAGGAGCACATTTCTTGGCCGAGGCGCCTGAATTTTTCGACGCACCATTCTTCGGCATCACCAAAGGCGAAGCCATTTGTATGGACCCACAGCAACGCCTGGTGTTGGAGAACGTGTACCACGCCCTTGAGAATGCTGGGATTCCGCTCTCGAAGGCGAACGGGTCCAACACGTCCGTTTATGTGTCGGGGTTCAATCACGACTATCTTTCCATCATCAACGCTGATCCGGAGAGCCCGCTACGATACCGCGCAACCGGGCTGACGAACTCTGTCCTCAGCAATCGAGTCTCTTGGTTCTTCGACTTGAAGGGTCCGAGCATGACGATAGATACTGCTTGCAGCAGTTCGGTGGTGACACTCCATCAGGCGTGCCAGAGTCTTCGTAGTGGCGAGACCGACATGGCGATATCCAGCGGAGTCACGGTGTTGGCTTACCCAAACGATGTGGCCTCAATGTCTTACCAAGGATTCCTGTCGCAAGATGGACGGTGCTTCAGTTTTGATCACCGCGCCAATGGCTACGCTCGTGGCGAGGGTGTCGGGACGATCATCGTAAAGCGTCTCAGTGATGCGATCCGAGATGGCAACTCTATAAGAGCCGTCATCCGGGGCACCGGCGTGAATCAAGATGGCCGAACTCCTGGATTGACAAATCCCGACAGTCTGGCGCAAGAAAGGCTGATCAAGGCCGTATATGCCGGAGCAGGCTTGAGCGTTGACGAGACCGCCATGGTCGAGGCTCACGGGACTGGTACTGCGGCGGGTGATCCGATTGAGGCCAATGGAATTGCCAGAGCATTTTCGTCTCGACCAAAGAACCTTCCTCCGCTTTACATCGGGGCTTGCAAGTCCGGGACTGGTCACCTTGAGGGCGCCGCGGGCGCTGCCTCGTAAGTTCATCGCCTATATATTGAAGTACTGGTGGGTAACTGCTAATGTCGATCAGCATCATCAAATCTGTTCTTGTTCTCGAGAATGGGCTCATTCCACCAAACGTCAACTTCGAGAGAGTCAACCCGAAGATTCCAGCAGCGAAATGGAGGCTTCAATTCCCTCTTGAGCCAACGCCTTGGCCCACAAATGGCCTTCGGAGAATCTCTGTAAACTCATTCGGAGTCGGCGGTACAAATGGCCATGTCGTTATTGATGATGCTTATCATTACCTCCAAGAAAGAGGGTTGATCGCCAATCATTATACAATCCCTTTGCCTCCGACCAAGGCGGATCTTGGTGTTGGGAACGGCGACGGATCCGAGGTCGTGGATGGATCTAAGGCTGTCAATGGGCATGCGAGTGATCTTATCAATGGGCATACAGATGGCTTCACCAACGGGCATGCGAATGGTCTCACCAATGGACATCAGAATGGTCTCACCAGTGGGCATCAGAATGGTCTTACCGATGTAAACGAGAACGCCCTCACCAATGGTCATGTGAATGGTTCGACCAGTGAAAGTACCAATGGTACTGAAGACAGCAATGCCGTTCACGCCCTCAATGGGACCAGAGTGGATAGCCCTGTCCAAGAAGTCGAGTCTCAGCCTACCAATGGGTTGGGCAATAGAGACACAGTCGACCTCCCCAGCGACTGGAAGACTTTCGGTCCAATCGAGTCCCCACCGAAGCTCGTACCATTTTCTACTTTCGATGAAGAAGGCTGCAGCCGCGCAGCGAAATCACAAGCAGAGTTCCTCGCAGCCAGGCTTGATTCATTACCCAGTTCTGAGAAGTCGACTTACCTGAACGACCTTGCACACACCATGAGTCAACGCTCGAAGCTAGCCTGGAGAAGTCACGTATTAGCACGGTCGCTGGTCGATCTCGGGACACGTCTGGCTTCTCCCCTGCCCAAGCCGCTCCGAGCTCGCACCAATGTCAACGTGGCCTTTGTGTTCACGGGTCAGGGAGCACAGTGGTATGGCATGGGGCGGGAGCTGCTATGCTACCCAGTGTTCCGCGAGAGTTTGGCTGCATGCAGAGAATATCTGCAGAACGAGTGTGGTTGCACATGGGATCTCCTCGACGAGCTTGCCCAAGACAAAAGGCAGAGCCGTATTGATCAAGCAGCCTTGGCTCAGCCGGCTTGTACTGCCCTCCAAGTTGCACTCGTGGATCTGTTGCGTTCATGGAACGTGCAGCCCGGTCGTGTGGTAGGCCACTCTTCTGGCGAGATTGCCGCTGCTTACTGCGCTGGACTTCTGTCTCGAGAGTCGGCCTGGCGAGCGTCTTACTTCCGTGGTCTGGTCACCGGGAGGCAGACCTCCGAGACAAAAGGCGCGATGCTTGCTGTTGGGCTGGGCCCAGATGCCCTGGCGCCTTACCTTGACAAGATCCATTCTCAATCTGCCGGCGAGTTGGTAGTTGCATGTCTCAACAGCCCTCGTAGCAGCACCGTGTCGGGTGACGCGCACAAGGTTGATGCTTTGCAAAAAGTCTTGGAGGCTGACGGACTCTTCGCGAGGAAGCTCAAAGTCCCCAATGCTTATCACTCTGCGCACATGCAGGAGTTCGCGGACGAATATGTCCGTCTGGTGGGTAAGCTGCATCCACCGAGCCAACGACCCCAGTCACCTGTGATCATGTTCTCTAGCGTCACAGGAGAAGCGATCGAAGAGGATTATCTCTCCATTGACTATTGGACGAAGAACCTTCTTCATCCTGTGCGTTTCTCAGACGCTTTAGCAGCTCTTTGCTTTAGCCGCACAACCAAAACACAGGCCACTCTCCGTGCAGACGCCGCTGGTGCAAACGTCTTTGCGGATGTACTGATCGAGCTTGGCCCTCATGGAGCATTGCAAGGCGCTATCAGAGATGTGCTTGCAGCGCATGCCGAGGGAACTGCAGTAGCATTCCTACCAGCATTGGACCGCACTGTCTCAGGTGCAGATGTTTTCCTGACCACTGTGGGCCACCTCGATGCCCGTGGGTATTCGATCAATATCGATGACGTGAACAACAGCGTTACCGCGACTGGTGGCAAAGGATCTCGACCATCACGATTACTTCCCGAGCTCCCAGGATACCAGTTCAACCATTCCAACAAATTTTGGTATGAGAGCCGCCTGAGCCAGAACTACCGTCTCCGCAAAGAGATCAGACACGACTTGTTCGGAGCTCCTGTACCTGACTGGGATGTGACAGCTCCTCGTTTCCGCAACTTCATACGAATTTCCGAGCAGCCATGGCTCAGAGATCACGTCGTCACAGATAACATCATCATGCCCGGTGTAGGCTACGTTATCGCGGTGGTCGAAGCAGCCAGGCAGCTAGCTGATCCAGCAGCACAGTTGAGCGGTTTCCGGCTTCGGGATGTCAACATGAAACGTGCTTTGATCGTGCCAGACACCAAAGAAGGAATCGAAGTCATGTTGACTTTGAAGCCGGTCGATGAGTCCAGCGTGGGCACTTCGGCTCATTGGCGCCGGTTCCAGATTGCAACATACAACCCGAACGCGAACGACTGGATCGAACACTGCACCGGATACGTCGCGGTTGACTACGAAGCATCGGCTCCCAACCCAGTCGACCAGGGACGAGAAGCCCAGCACGACACGGAACGCTGGCAGGCTGCTTACACTGCCGCAGAAGAGCAGTGCCAATCTCCCTGGGATTTCTCCAAGGCGTATGAGCGCATGGCAAGAGTCGGCCTGAACTTCGGACCACTGTTCCAGAACTGCTCAGATGTTCGGGGTACTTCTGATCAGAGCGGCCAGACCTTGGGCATAGTCACCGTTCCTGACGTTGCCAGTGTCATGCCCAAGGGTCTTGTGTCACCGCACTTGATGCACCCAGCATGTATGGACAGCTTGATGCATTATGCGCTGGCCGCGATCATGGACGCCACTGGAAAGAACAAACTCGAGGTTGCCATGGTGCCGCGGTTCGTCAAGGACATCTGGATCTCTGCGACGCTCAGATCTGAGCCGGGCCATGTCTATCATGCACACAGTCAGACGCGCAAGATTGCCTTCGAGAAATTCTCGACCGATGTTGTCGTCTGGGATGGACCCACTCAAGAACCACGTATCGCCTGGAGAGGGATCGAAGCAAGCCCCCTGGACTCCGCCGCGCAGAGCTCGTTGGGCGAAGGAAAGATGTGCCATGAGATCGAATGGATTCCTTACGTGGACATGTATCTGGATGGAGGCCAGGTTGCCTCCTTCGCAGAGATGCCCAAGCCGGATCTTGACGCAGATCGAGCTGCAATCGTGATCGACTCGCGCATGCAGCTGGCCTCAGTGCTTCTAGTCTTGGACGCACTGCAGGAGCTAGACGGTAAGATGCCTGCGACTACTCAAGGTCATCTTTGTCGGTACTTCGACTGGATGAAGCATGTCGAGAGTGATCTCCAGCTCGGTAAAGTGGTCGGTATCCAAGCCTCTGACGTTGAACGACTCAGACATGATACCACTGCGAAGCCGGAGCTTTACAGACAGTCTGCCTCTGACACTGCGTTTGGTGAGTTGGCAGTACGTATGGGCAGTAACATTGTGCCTGTGTTGCGAGGCGAGACAGACCCACTGCAGCTCATGTTCGGCGAAGATGCCATTCTCGATCGCGTCTATAAGCGTACAGCGACGCTGAACGACCTGCCAGCGCAGCAGAAAGCATATCTCAACGTACTGGCCAAGCATGAAGCCAATCTGCGCGTGCTTGAGATCGGTGCCGGTACCGGCTCATCCACTGCGCAAGTACTCGATGCCCTTGCTCCCATGGCAGATGACGGAGTGTCCATTGCCAGTAGCGTATCACATTACGTGTACACGGACGTTTCCGCCGCGTTCTTTGAACAAGCAAGGCAAAAGTTCCAGCCATACACCAACATCATGGAGTACCAAGTCCTGGACGCCGAGCAAGACGTCACCAAGCAAGAAGGCTTCGAACTCGAGAGCTATGATTTGATCGTGGCCCAGAACGTCATCCACACCACCACCGATCTCATAAAGACTCTGAGCAATCTTCGCCGATTGTTGAAGCCCGGCGGTCGCCTGCTACTCCAAGAAGGTACTAGGCAAGATTACTACTGGTCAGGGCTCTCGTTTGGCCAGCTTTCCGGGTGGTGGAACGGCACTGAGTCCATGCGTCAGTGGATGCCATGGGTGTCATCCAAGCAGTGGGATGAAGTCCTTGCGAGTGCGGGTTACACTGGAGTGCGCTTCGAGCTTGCTGACAGCCATAATGAAGAGCTTCACAGCCAGAGTCTCTTTGTGGCCCAGAATGCTGCTGCGGACGTCAAAGAGACCGGCCAGGTATGGAAGAATGTTGTGCTCGTCACGCCTCCCAGCTACGAGCGGAACGACACCGAGAGCTTGGTACAAGACGTCAAAGACAAGCTAGCCGAGAATCTCCGGTTCCAGAATATCATAAGCGCGTCTCTGCTGGAGTTGGGAGAGATCGAGCACAGCCAAAGTCTTTGCATCGTCCTAGCGGAGCTCGACCATCCTGCAATTGCAGATCTGTGCCAGGCCGAGTACGAAGGTATCCGCAAGATGCTTGTCGAAGCTAAAGGCATACTTTGGACGACAGGAGATGATCTCCTCTGCCCCCAGTATGGAGCAATCACCGGTCTGATGCGTACAACCAGATGGGAACGTGACCTGGACGACTCCAATCTGGTCACGTTGAAGATCTCTGAGCCTCGGCCTGAAAACACATCGTTGAGTGCGTCGATCCGAAGGCTGTGTGAGGCGCAATTTTCGCTCATCCCCCCCACTGCGAGCATGAATGGTGAGTTTATGCTTCAGGATGGACGCATCTGGACAAGTCGACTCCGAGAGGCAACCCGTGCAGATGAATACCTTCAAGCGACCCTGTACCACTCGGAAGCGGTCCCTACGCTGGCCAAAGATGCTGGCAGGCCCATCAAGCTCACGACAACTGTTCCGGGTCTGCTGGAAAAGCTCGAGTGGGTGACCGACGACACGCACTACGAGCCGCTTTCCGAGACAGAAGTCGAGATTGAGATTGAAGCTGTTGGCCTCAACTTCCGCGATCTCATGATCGCCATGGGAGAGCACACGGCGTACTCGATGGGCAGTGAAGCAGCCGGCATTATCTCTCGTGTCGGCTCCAAAGTCGTCGACTTCGCCCCTGGTGATAGAGTCGTCTACATCTGTGGCCTAGACCATGTCGGGTGCATGCACACGTATGGTCGCTTGGATCAGTCGACAGTTGCCAAAGTTCCCGACGGACTCAGCCTGGAGATGGCTGCCGGATTGCCTGTCGTATATGCAACGGTCATCTACAGTCTGCGCGAGACGGGTCGGTTGATGGCCGGCGAGACGATTCTGATCCATGCTGCCGCTGGTGGTGTGGGCCAAGCAGCGATTCGTTACGCTCAACATATCGGCGCCGAGATATTCGTCACACTATCGACTGCTGCGAAGCGAGATGTAAGTTTAGTGTCGTGATAATGAGTGCGCATTTTGCTAATGAGGATTTAGTTGATCATGAACGAGTTCGGAATTCCGGAGGACCACATTTTCTCGAGTCGCGACCTTACGTTCGTGCAAGGCGTGCTACGGATGACGAAGGGCAGAGGTGTCGACGTCGTCTTAAACTCGCTTTCCGGCGAGGCGCTGCGCCGGTCATGGGATCTGGTGGCTCCCTTCGGTCGTTTCATTGAGATTGGCAAGAAGGATGCCATGATGAACGGCAAAGTGGACCTTCGACCTTATTTGCGCAATGTTACCATGGCAAGCGTCGACCTCGTTTCCATGATGAAGAACAAGCCGTTCCTCATCAAGATGCTGACAGAAGAAACGATGCGGCTGTGGAAAGAAGGCGTGGCGCTTCCTGCAGCACCGACTACCATCATGCCTATGTCGCAGGTGGTAGATGCACTTCGCATCCTCCAGGGTGGCACTGGCATGGGCAAGATTGTTCTGGTGCCTCGAGAGGATGACGTTCTGCCGGTCCTTCCACCGTCGCCGGCGCCGCTTGGCTTCTCTCCAGATGCATCTTACGTGCTTAGCGGTGGCCTTGGAGGCATCGGCCGCAGCGTTGCTGCTTGGATGGTTGGACGAGGTGCTCGAAACTTGATCTTCCTTTCCAGCAGTGGTCGCATCACTCCAGCCGTCACGGCGATGAGGGAGTCTCTCGAAGCTGACGGATGTCGGGTGCATATTTTCAGGTGTGATGTCAGCGACAAGGAACAGTTGCGTCTTGTCGTCGAGCAATGCAAAGATCTCCCACCTATCAGAGGTGTCATTCAAGGAGCGATGAAGCTGAAGGTATGTCGATAGCAGGTGCTTGCCACTGAGAGAATGCTGACCAATGGTATCCAGGATGTCATGCTCGAGAACATGAGTCACGAAGAATTCCAACTGGCCATCAAGCCCAAGATTCAAGGCTCGTGGAACCTACACGAGCTCCTGCCTAAGGATCTGGATCATTTCATCATGCTCTCGTCGGCCACTGGCGTTCTCGGCAACCGAGCGCAGGCCAACTATGCTGCAGGAAACACTTTCCAAGACGCGCTGGCGCATTCCCGTCGGCAACAGGGTCTCGCCGGCACGACGATCGATGTTGGCGCGGTGCTGGATGTCGGTTACGTGGCCGACCACGCGGACCGCCTAGCGATGACAAAGTATCTCGGCAGTATGATGAAGGTGCTGCGCGAGGAAGAGCTGCTCACGCTCATCGAATATAGCATGAACGCGCAGTCGCCGTCACAGCTCGTTACAGGCTTGACTCCGCTGGACGCGCATCGCGCTCGAGGCGTTCCGATGCTCAGTTACATGAACTTCCCTTTGTTCACGCAACTGCGGCGTCTCAATACCCAGCAAGACGGCGCAGGTACTACAGGCGGCGATGGACCTGATGTTGAAGCACGCCTTCGAGCGGCTCGGACTCTGGATGAAGCGGCCCAGGTTGTGGCGGAAGCTGTAATTGACAAGCTGTCTTCCTTGCTGTCGATTGCAGTCGAAGATGTGGATCCGACACGGACGATCAGTGCAAATGGCGTTGACTCGCTCGTTGCGCTGGAGTTGAGGACGTTCATGGCGAGAAAGGTGAAGGCCGATGTGCCTGTGTTGGAGATCATGGGCTCGTTGAGTCTTGCTCAGCTATGCAAGAAGGTCGCTTCAGCAAGCAAAGCCGTGGACCTGCCTACGGCCGGAGATAGCTAGAGAGGCGTATGTCCAGAGAGACAACTGGAGTTTCGCTTAGCCGGAGGTAACAAGGGTTCCTACATATATGGCCGGACGTAAACATGCTGGGTTCCAAGTCACGCGTACACGTAGAGACGAAAATACAAACCTAGACCACGCCTTTCAGTCCGTTTGGAATTGTTTGTGGTATCAAAGCCGGAGGCGCTGCCTCCTACAGTGGCCAGGATCTCACGATATGCGCTGTTGTAGCTGGCATTCAGCCTCGAAGACATCTTCCTTCTGCGGCACTCACTGAACTCTGGGCTCCCAAAGTCTTTGACAATTGCCTACTAAACGTTGCTACTCGTTTGTAGTATACCAGGAGCTGAGATCTCATGATGTGGACTTGGCCTCTAACGCAGACTGTTCACCAACGTTGTGCTATGAGACCCGCCTTCCCTTCTCTTTCAAGGTTGTTGAGCGAGGTGCGCTCGTAAGCATCGGCCAGCCGTCTGCCCGGATTCGCGTGGTACAGGATGCAAGCAGGTTCGTGTTCGTGAGGCGTCGGGTTGTTTGTTCTCTTCGTCGTGGTTGTGGGATTGAAGTCTGGGCTTTCGCCGGAGATGGCACGCGTGCTCGGCACAGGTCTTCCGACAGCAGTGCTTACAAAGACGCAACACTTCGGAGTCGGGCTGGGCACTCTAGCATGCACATCACAGACAGTAGGCGGTGTGTCTTCTCGTTCACAGAATCCCTTGATCTTCTTGAGCCGCATGCGGACCGCGACGCTCTCCCGATGCAGGGGCCGCCTCGTCTTGGCTGCAGTGGCATTGATTAAGCATCCTCCCGACAGCTCTCGGACACGACATATATACCACATTAGATAATCTGCCTTCCATACGCTGCATTACAGGGGCGGGGTATGAGCATGGCGGCCGCCTGACACCGATGCAGGCGCGATATTCGATTCAGCTTGTTGCGATTCGTGTGAGTCTGGACATGTTGATCCTTGCCCGTGTAGCCTATCGACTCCTGCGTGCAGGCGGCAAACGCACCATGTCTTCAGCTATGGATAAGTTCAGCTGTCGAGAGATCTACTAGTGATCCTTTGGTCGCTCTCGACCACAGCTTGTATTCCAATACGAGTACGCGAGAGTCGCTTGAACACTGTCACACCGACCTGGAAGAATTCTCCTGCATTGTCAATTAAACACCGGAGCATCAAGGTCATGGTAGCTCCGGATGTCTCTCATTGTGGTCGTGTTTGTCCTGGATCAATGCTCATGAACGGTGGCTGAGGAAGCCCAGCGCAAGTATATATATCGACCAATCCCCCGCCTGTAGAAGACCTTTCTTCATCGCTTACCATCAACCACCGAGACCACCAACACCAGAGACCTACATTCATCAGACACTCCTCAAACTACCCCAAATTTACATCTTCCACAATGAAGATCTCCGTCACCGTCGCCCTCGCTGTGATCGCCTCCATCAACGCAGAGGTCGCAATGGCTCGCTGCTTCGTCTGGGGCTACTACGGGGACAAAGAAGAGGCCAAGGGATGGATCAGGGATGCATGCTACAAGAAGAATGGCATGTTCACCGGAGGATACTCTCCTGGACAGGCCAAGTGGATGTGCCCCAAGTCCAAATACACCAATCTCGGCAACACAAAGTTCGAAGTCCAGAACCAGTCAACTAAGCAGAGCTTCGATTTGGGAGACGATGATTGCTACAACAGTCTCCTCGGCGAGATTGAAAAGTGCCAGTGGGGTGGCGAGTCGTCTTACGCTGGCTGGCGTTTCAGGTGAGCTTGACTCTGCCAAGTTCTGAGTACGATGTGATGTTTACTTACGCTTCGACAGGGTTGAGCCGGAAGGCTGCTAAGCGTCGCACGCCTTATCGAAGAAATCGCGATGATATCACATCTTGCGAGCGTGGGACACATCAAGTTGGAACACACTAGGAGCGTCTACGAGCGCTTATAGTAGCTGATGATCGGCTTGGTTGACCGACCGGTTGGCTTGTTCTCCATGTCGTGAGGAGAGCAAAGTTGGAGGGGAAGACGCTGACTCAATACTATCTTTTGCATCTATCCACTGATCTACATCATTTCTTTCTTAGCACCCACGTGACCATTTCTTGATCAATCACAGGCCCTCTTTCTAGACTCACACACTCATCAACAGCATCATGTGCGATCTTCTCAAACTTCGCTGCCTCAACGCTCGCCTCGCCCTCACGGGCCCGCAGACTGGCGACGACCTCTGTAGTGCCCAGCGCCATGAGCTCCTGCTGCATTGCGACGACAGCAGGATTGGAAGCGCGAATGCGATCATACGCGATCAACTCTACGCCAGGTATCTCGCCGGTAGTAACCCTTTGGTGCAAGTCGCCGACCCATGTAGCTTGCGCCGTGTGTCGGGAGGGATGCTGAATGTAATCGATCAGCGCCTGCATCTTCGGGGTTGAGGTGCCCTCCGGCGCTGAGATGGCGGCGGTGGTCAGGTCCCATTCCTGCCAATGCAGATAGCCTCCAGGTTTCAACATAGACAGCAGGCGTGCTATCAGTGTGCGCGGATCGCCAGGCTGTAGAGAGACGAAATGACGGAGGCAAAGGACGTCGTATCGCTCGAGCAGAGTGTCTGGCACGGGTCCTTGTAAGGCATCGAGGACCCCAAATGTCACATTCTTGGGCCACCAGTGTTTAGAGGGAACCTGAGCGAGTGAGATATCAGATGCTTCGATGCGGGTTTCCGGATGTACTGTGGCAAGAGATAATGCGAACACTCCGGTGCCTGTGGCAACATCGGCAACGACTGCGCCGGGCCCAATAGGCACGGCCGAGTGCATCAGGTAGCCCAGACCGTTGACGAAGACGGCGTGTTGGAGATGCAGGCGGGCGGAGCTGAGCAGGTCGCGGTTGAGGGGATATGTCTGGCGGGGCTCACCGTCGACGGCCATGGCTTCAGGTTGGCGAAAGGTGATGGTGATGGGGATGCGTTAGATAATGTGACAGATGATGTTGCCGGAGAGAAACTCTACAGTGAGATAATAGATCTACTTGACATGTGTATAAAGTGCTTTATGTAGCGCTCAAAATTAGAGCCTAAAAGATATACACAAAACTATAAGGTTTCAGAATACAGTACTAGTCTTATACAGCCTTGGCCCCACTCCAAAGTATCCCAAATGAGGCTCCTTCCTAACGGAGCGCTTACATGCTTCGATAGGGTGAAGGCGTTGTGGACACCCGTTGCGGGGTACGGCACTACAATCCTTCTATACGACTCGGACTGTTCCGCCTCGCTTACCACCTTGCATGAGTTTGCACACGCGGGAAGGAGCTGAGTGTTGCATTCGGTTGCATGAAGGATTCCAGCGTGTGTTGGGCTTGAACTGCACAGAGCGATTATTTGGCATGTGGAGATCTCCGCCCACATCGTAGTACTTCCGTTGGGATTGGCTGTTGTTGGTGGCTTTCAAGCCTCTGGACTTCATGCATGAGGGCTTGGAATTATGCTCACTGATCTAGACTACCTCTTTATCTTTCACGCGCTAGCATCGACCGTTCCACATCAGAGTGTTGTACGGATGTTGGCTGGACGCCTGCTCTTTTCCATGATTCATGCCCAGCATAATCGCATTGACCAGAGACATTTGAGAGTCGTAATCCATACCAACATTCTTTCAGGACTCGCAGAATGAGCAGGGCGGGGCATCAACCCCTCTTGGTGGCCACACAGATCAAAGGCTTCGTCTCCCACATGGAGAACACTCGTTGATCCAACCAGGTCTTGGGATCCCCGTGCATCTGCAAATCAAATTGTAATAGCACGGCGGCCATGAAGAGACGCATCTCGTTCATGGCAAAAGCCTAGTCTACAGTTAGCATCGACGCATAGATTTCTTCAATGACATCAACGTCTCAGTGGGCAGGCTTTACCTTTCCCAAGCAGTTCTGAGGACCGTAGTTGAATGGTTGGACGGCATCAAGCTGGTCTTTCCGGAACTTCTCATCACCCAGCCAGCGCTCAGGGTGGAAGGATTCGGGGTCTGTGAAGTGGTCGGGGAAGCGAGACGTGGCGTAGTGGGAGATGTGGACGTTGACGCCGCCTGGGATCCAGTGACCGCAGATCGACCATCCAGGCATCGGTGTAATTCGAGGTGGGCCGGTAGGCACCGGTGGGTATAGTCTCATGCCTTCTTGCAGTGCGGCATCCAAGTACTTCTGTCGTGCGAGGCTTTCGTAGGTTAGGTCTTCCATAGATGAGAAGGCGGAGCGGACCTCGTGGGTGACCTTGGCTAGGCAGTCGGGGTTCGCAAGAAGATAATACAAAGTGCCGGATAAGCCTATCGCCGAAGTGTCGGTACCCGCGGTCATGAGAAGCTGTGCCGTAGAATGCAATTCGTCTAGAGACATCTTGCCGTCCTCACCAGTCAAGGGTCTTGTCCAGAGGTCGGGAGGGTCTCGGGCTGGTTCTTGCAGGCGACGATCCAGGCGGTCGGCAGAGTAGCGCAGATTTTCCATGGCGCCCTTTCGCACAAATGCGCTTTTGAAGAAACAATCCTGAACGAGCCAGCGGGTGAAGGAGTTGTATGTTGAGAGGGCTCGAAGGCGGATAATTGTTCGAATGCCACTGAACGCCGAGTGGACATAGTCCGAGAGGCGACCATTTTCCAGCATTTGGAGGTCGTCACTATGAAGAAAGGAAGTTAGCAGAGCCAAGGAAGTACTGGAAATATGGGTTTACCCGAGCGCAAGATCACCCATTATATCGAAAGTCTATGAACTCATCAGTCACTCGTCACCAATTCTAGCATTAACACCGAGCCAAAAGCCGCGCGAGAGAGAATGCATGTTCGGACTCACCGCACATCTGAACAACTCGACCATGTCCACTTCAGCACCACCACGCTCAGCCAATTTGGTTTGCAGAAGCTGGACCCAGCCCTTGACGCGTGGTTCCATCTGCTTCATTGATTTCTCACTGAATGAAACGGCCAGGCTCCTGCGTAGTCGGTTGTGTTCTTCATCGCGAGTGGCTTGAATCATGCTGGGCGCTCCATTGGCCGGAGTCCAGTATGATGCTGGGGATCGGTACGGATGCTTCTCTTGACCCACGTTCTTTCGGTAGCCATAGATATCTTTCTGTTTAGCCGAGAAACGAGTCAACCACGTCAGCCAGGTGCTCCAGGCATGATTTTCCGCAGAGCCTTACCCAAGCCTGAGCGCCACCGGCGAACGACACTTCGTTGGGTGCTAGGCGCACGACCGGGCCATACTTCTTGTGCAATGCGTCGACTCCAGCTGCTTCTTCGCCTTGCCATTCCATGTACATACGAGGGAGGCGCGAGATGGCCCAGAGCTTGGGACCGGGAAGCTTGCTCAATGGGCCAAAGAAGGCGCCATAGATGACTTTGAGCCATGCGTACACGAAGTAGAAGAAAACGGGCGCCAGCCAAAATGCCAGAGCATGCTGGGTGTGATTGAAGGAGAGCATGACGAGCAGAATCCAGTGGTAGCTCAGAGTACGGGCAAAAGACTGCCCGCGAGTGAGCTACGGCCTTTATGCTGAGGTTGTCCATTCGTGGTAAGGGCGCCGAAGGAAGTACCCTCGATGGATCCATCTGCTTAAACGACAGCCTCCTCAGCTGCAGCCTCCTTGAAGGACGGGCGGCTCATGCTGGCCCTCCGACAGACCGGTCAAGCATCTAGAACAATCTCATCGACAGATTCATGTAAATGGCTGTACAAGGTGGCAATGGTACCATTTTGCTCACACACACTACCCGGGAGGATATGTGTCGATGAGTGGAATGTAAGGAGGAAAAGGGCCCGGGGAAGTCGCGCGACCGGGCAAACTATTGAGCAATATTAATCGCCTAATTTTTAAGTCTACTTTATACTAATACGATTAATATTTATTTTATTTCTTCTATTAATTTTTGCTTCTTATAGTACTTTTACTAAACTACTACTAATAATTCTCTATAACTTAAGTAATAGTATTTATATTTCTAGAATTAAAATATAATATACTTTACTATAAAATCTTTTTATCTAAAAGTAGTAATCTACTAAATACTTTAAAAGATTATTATAGCTAGAAATAGCTAACTCTAATACTTTAATTAATAATATAGTAATAGAAGCTATTATATAGGTTTTTGTATTAGTATTTTATCTATAATATAAGTGCTATTTTTCTTGCTAGCAAACATATTAAATACATAGATCAGGATATTTAATAGTCATAGTTATTTGTCACATATGGGCCACCGTGCTGAAATGTACAGCAATACGCCGCTTTTACCTCCAACCTCTAGCCCTAGTGCATGACAGTGGATAGCTTCTTCCTTCAACTACACGATCCGCCAGATTCCGCTCGGCGTCTTGTAATCCTTCAGCTGATGCACGAGCTGCTTTAATGCTGCCGCAGAGTCATGCTGTTGACGCCACCAATGCAACCTCACAGAGCGGCTGTTCGAGGATAAGGTAGTGTATCCTATCCAGTAAAGAGTGGAGTATCAAGCCTCCGCAAAGGCCATCACATGTAATAGCTTGTGTCGCGTATGCGTATGGCATTCTGCGCACTCAGTGTGGGAATCTGTTGTCCTCGGACCGCAATCCCGACATATCACCGATGTCAGCACACGGGCTCGGTCTCCCTGACATTGAAGGTCTGCGTCCAGCTCCGAAAGGTGGAATCAATAGCACCATAGTTGAGACTGTGTTACTAGTATAAGATTTAAGGTCGCCTTTGGTTTGGATGATCACGCCGCTTTTGCCATCACAAGTTCTGCTCACATCTGCTGAGCTTTGGCTATGTCGTTCCTTAGAAGCACGGCGTTGCTGTCGGCGGACTGACCTCGTTCCTACGCTCTTCTGGAGAGTACTTCTGTGTGGAGCCCGTTCGCGTAGATTTAATTATTATCACGCTAGTGCTGTAAAGTCTCAACTACCTTGTTTGTTGACGTGTTTGTTAGTATGCCCTTCATCGCAAAGGTAATAGCTTGTGTTGGGTTCGACAGCCGCTGAAGCTAAGACAAGAAGCAATGAAAGAGTTTCTTGCAGTATGCGACACGATCGGTTTGCAATGTGCAGGAGACAAGTCCGCTTGTGCACCAAGGATCAAGGGTCGCGGTAAAACTGCGCTTGAACGACTTTGACTGTGATGCGTAACACGCTAACACATGACCAAATTTCGTCATATGTCAAGGGTGGTGCTGGCTTCCATGACAGACTACTCTTATGTTCGATCCCTCTGTCTACGTTGCAAAATCATTTCACCACCAATATCGTAGTCAACTCGCCGACTGATTCATCAAGGTAACTCTCATATCCTCAAAGTAACTGCTATGTCCACTCACCATACCACGCTAGTAGTATATGATGAATTTATCGAATGAACAGCCAGGCGGTCATACGCTCGATGGATATCCTGGACAAGACTACACACCTCTTGATGAAACAATGCTTGATCGGTACGGCCGCCGGAGCTGAGCATGGCGTCACAATCACAGCGGCGAGATGGCTCCCGAGACGGCAATCAGCGAAGCAACCACAACATACAGGCCGCAGCTTAACTCCTTCCGCCGGCAAGTCATTATGAACTGTCTCACCATCTCGGTATTTGGAGGTATCCGGAACAGGCTCACCAAGGAGGTTGTAGGGCTCCTGTTCCTTCCTGTTATGGTGGCGTATGCGGGATACGCGTATCTGATGTTCAGGTGGGATGCTTGGAGATCAGGGCCTTATCGTTACAGGTAGATCGTAACAAATACCCACAGGATCTTGCGGATGGTCTTGTCTCCAGAGGAAGGTGTTTCGTCGGACGTTGGGACTGAAGGAAGGAATCTTGGCACGCTAAAAATATACTAGAGGAGTTGTTTTAGGACTGCGCTCCTGCTCTAGGGTCTTCTTCTTTTACCATCCCATGACTTCGTTGTATTTTTTTTCGATACAAGTGGACTTTCTTTTGGTTATCTCGATATTAAGCTTCTTCCAAGCGTAAGTCTCTTCAAATCTTCACAGCCGTTTTGCAAACTTACTAAAACAGAACCAGGCATCTTCACGATGTCCGGTGCAGAGAAGGCTTCGAACACTGACCCTGCTCACGACTTCATGGACGACTATGAGCCACTCGACGCAGTTACAAGAGATCCATACGATCGACGCAGCAGGGCTTGGCGTCATAAATCTGGTGACACTGACAAGCTGATAAGCGCAACTGAGCTCACAGAAGCAAGAACAACATATATGCCAGAGCGGAATATGTTTCGGCGTCTTGATAAGGCCATGTGTTCCATGCTATCAACATTCTCGGTGAAGAAAGATGCTCGTGTGGCAAATTTGCTCGGGATCTTGTGCTTGCCTTTCGTGATGGTTTACTTGGGATACTTGATGTTGATGGCGGTGTGGGACAGGTGGAGAGCGGGTCCGCCGCCTGAGACCGAGTAGGTTGGAACAACTACAATATCATTGCACCACGTATGATAGAGATCTTCAATACGTGCTCATGGTATTCTTATCGATGTGGCTATCGGTAGGATTCAAGTGGGTCCGGCAGAACTTGACTTGAAACATACGAAAAATCAACCGGATCCTTCGCGCCTCGTAGTTCGTACAAGCGTCCAACGCTTGAAGAGGCATCCCTTGGCAACGCGTACCCAAAAACGCAGCTCCGTTGATTTGTCATAAGCTGCTACGGTGTTCGGGCCGCTTGCACAGGGAATCTCTAGAGTAAGTGCAGCGGGAAAGCTGGTGGATCGGAGACACAACCGCAACACTACTGGTTGCTGCCATTTACCATTCACAAACGGACGGCAATGCTGTAGTCGATTCACAAGGGCCACGTGCTAGTGCAAATCTAGCATCAGCGCGAGCGGTATATGTATCCATATGTCTTGCTTGTCGCTTTACACGTTCGCGAACGATGCGACAGAAACCCACATCATTCAAACATTCCACAAGAAAGAACGGTAAAAACAAGCCATCTGCTGGAAGATCTTGTCCGCCCAAAGGCATTGCACCGATGCAGGTACATGCATCTAGTTTGTAGGATGTCAGATTCTCTCGTGAATCCTGCGTTTGTTCATACTTTAGAGCGCTTGTGGGAACTCGTCATGTGCTGCTCTGATAACTACATCACCGATCGGGGCCCCAGCCTCTCTCCTACGAGTCTTGCATTTTTTCAACACGGTTCGGGCACAAGGTCGTAACGAAGAACGTTGGATGTATGAATCGCGCCTCAAAAAACAGGCTGGAGTCTAGACGAACGGTACAAGTAAATGGAGATGTCACTATCGGACCGAAAGGCCGCTGCGTGGGAATTAACTAGTTTTCATATTCCTAATCTTTAAGGCTAGGCAATTCATCTGTACTTTCGGCAACAGAACTCGATCTCAAGAATGCTGGATGAGCTTCTTCCAATTGCCAAACATAGTGCCCATGACGGGCCTGCGCCTAGGTCGTGGGCTAGGTGAGTAAGGTGGCGTGCCGTCCTCGTCCTGACTACTGTCATCATCATCTTGGCTGCTATCATCATCATCTCGGCTGCGATCATCATCGTTTCGGCTGCGATCATCATCCTGTGCGCGGTCGTCTTCCCTGCTGTCGCTATCGTCGCGGTCTTGCGAGCGGGCACTCCGCAGCTTCTTGACGACAAATCTGGTCCCCATCATTTGCACACTGGGATTGCTGGGGTATGACAAGTGCTGCATGTTTGCCCCCAAACCACGGAGTTGATCACAGATCCCATCGCCCTGGTGGAGTACTGTCAGTAAGTACGCCTGTGGATCAACTCGCCCATCGTAAATTGATCGACTTACAAAGACGCAAACATCCATAGTCTTTGAGACCCAGTCTTCGGGCACACCTCCTCGTGAGGACAGTATGCCATTCGAATTCCTGGTAGTGCTGCCACCCATACCATCGACATTGCATTCCAGGCCAGCGCGGTGCTCTGGGTTGCCAATGAGGAACACAGCTTTCACAGCATGGAATGAATCCCCGGTGAGCCTTAGGAGGGCTTCGACAGTGGCAGTTGCACCAAGGGAGTAGCCTTCCAAAACGAAGCACTCGTCTGGGTTGTCGTCAAGGGCGTTATGGATGTGGCGTACAATGTCGTCGGTGCCAGGGGCCGAGTCCATGCTCATGCTGGCCGGATAATTCGTATTATATGTCGAACCACCAGAGACTTGCATCCGGATGTCAGCGTTCATGATGCGGAATCCAATGGATGGGCCTTGCGGAGTGCCATTGCCACGCGTGTCGATAATGGTGTAGTGGGAGCAAGCTGACTGGCGACTGCGGCGAGGAACAGCGACGCCCTGAACGGCTGATGCTGCGGCAAGGGTGATAGATAAGGTCTTGAAGAACATTATTCGATGCTCAAGGTGTTGATGTGGAAAGATGGCTGTGATTTCGATTTCGCTGACGAGGAGGTCGACATATTTATATTTCGAGATGTCATGAGAAGAATCCAGCCCATGTCATGGTTTATCGCCTTTTGAACTCGTATGTCAATATGATCTCAGCTGTTCGTGTCATCGCTGTTGTTTCATGTCGCAGTTACGCCAAAAAGTTTATCGTACGGAGCGGACGTGATTCCGGGGCATGTAGCGATCCAGACTGTGCGCTTTGCAACTGCCGACGGCCAACCAATGGCGCAGACTTCAAACGCCGTTCCTATGGTATTTTGTGCCGGCGGCGAGCAGTGAGCTTGTTTTCTTACCGCGGGAAGTAATGACTTTCAGCCAGATAAAATGCCTGCAAGTGATCAAAAGACCGTCTTGAGAAAGTCGACGGCGACCATGATTGTGTTCTGACCTCAGACGATGCTCGGAGAAAACTAGATGCACATGCCGAGAGACATGAGAAGAGCTGCAAGACACAGTCGTGCCGCGTGGGTGTTGTCACATTGTGACATTGATGATCTTCAGGCACCCGTCGTGATCTTCAGGTGTCATCGATGATCTTCAGGCATTCCAACACAAAGGATCGACACAACCTGGACTCACAGGCTTTCCGACAGATCGACAATACATCAGTTCTTGGAGGCTTTGCGAATGCTAATGGATCAACCCAGCGACAACGGGACTGGGGGAGCATTGAAAGCCCTAGAGGCGGCCGCACCATCATGAATTTGTGTTGCCTTCGTAGCTCTTTTCTCTGATGTTGTCAATTGATCTTTCCGTCACGTAGAGGTCCGAGACTCGGGTGATAGACCCGCGCCTCTACTACCGCTAGTAGTCGTTGTTGTCCTGGGGTACAAACTCTTGTGAGGGTCTTAGCTGAACTCAGGAGCACGGCAAACCAGGAAGAGGCGGTTCCCGGGCTCCGAACCTGTGAAGGGTGCTTGGAGTAGAAGTATAATTTGCATGCTCAACAGACAGGTTGTTGGTGATGATCAGCGTTGCAGTTTCAGACTGCAACGTGTGGCTGATCATCGACCCATCTAATCAACCCCAGGTTTTTTCTCTTGGCAAAGTACTCCGTGCACATTTTAAGGCCTGCATAAGGCATCACCACATACACTTGTCCCCGCATGTTTCATTGACAAGTTGATCAACTACCGGTTGACCGCTCAACGTTTGATCAACATCCATGATCAACGTCACGAGAACTGTCTACCGGTACCTTCCAGCTTTCAATCTTTCTCGCCTTAAAGTCAACTTCTTCAACCTTCTGCCACATGTCAACCTCTCGAACCGCGGCTCGTCTCCCACGACGTAGTAATTGGGCGATTTTATACGCTGTGCCTGCAGCCTCAATGGCAGCAAACATTACAACGTTTTCGATGTTACAACGCCATAATTACAAATGTTAACATGTAGGTGGTACGAGTTGAAACAGTACGACATCTTGGGAGGTAGTATTATTTCCTCAAAGCATACCCATCCTGACAACGAGGTCATACTTGCTCCTGGTGATTGACGCATCGTGCCGAGGACTCAACATGCAGGCATAGGAGGTACACTCACGAGAATGCGCAACAAACCCTGTCAGTACTGTTACCACTGATCATAGTGTACACAAGTATTCGCAATTTCCCATGAACTCTAGCTGCGAGGTTCAGCTGAGCCTCAGCACGTGAGGAGGTTTCGCTGAAAGACATGTGGATGATGTTAGGCCTCGATGCCTCGGTCTCGAAGGATTTACTCGGTTGTGGGAATTGCCTCTGTGCCGATACACAGCAACATCTTCTTTCTTCCCTGCGATTGTGTTGAGCTTCAACATGCGTCGTTTGAAGTTGAACGGCATCGAGTGCGCCAAATTATTTATCAGCCGTCAAATGTGTCGCAGACATGAACCTCATAGTTACTTATCGTATTACAACCACTCTTCATTCGGTGCCACTACGCAGCGACAAGTTCGCTGGATCTCAGAGTTAAGAGAAAATGCGCACCCATCCACGTGATATCGTGATAGAGGGTCTAGTCTGTCATCGCGTCTTCCGAGCCGGACCAAAGAGGAGCCCGGTAAAGACGTTCTTTGCTGCCTCCACGGTCACGGTTCAGATAGCCAAGATATCTACTTGGACGGCAGCAGCAGCTTGCCGGACCCGTGGATAGTCTACGCGAGCTCCCATTGGCACATTCTATCACTTCTAAACGGCTGTTTCACACCACAGCTTGATGAGCGGCTTACTCCGAGGTCTTGTACTTGTCAGCTGACTGCTGCTCTGCACTGCTCTTGCTGTGCAACAAAGTCGCTTACAATGCGGACCATTCGTGCATTATTGACTTGCACAAAATCCTGCTGAGTCAGAAACACCGAATTCGGTTATCGCATTCCAGGTTGCTGCATAAGTCGAACGTCATCCGTGGATTGCGGGATGAGCGCCAGGGACCGGGCATCGACTGTGAACCCGCTCACCGTGCAAACCTCAATCTTTCATACCACACCACGTATTGCCTGACAAAGCACCATCTTGTATTCATTGCCAATACATGGAAACAGAAGCACACATCCGGCATCAAGCCGCTCGAGACATCTCTCCATAAGTATCCATTCCTGTGCTCTTTTTAAGCTCAAACTCCCAAACCATCCATCCTTGCAAGCATCATCTTTGTCTCATTCCCTTATATTATCCATCATGTCGCTCCCGAAGAAGAACAGGACGTATCGCCGCACAGCCGATGGAAACTCCATTGAACTGCTCGAGGAGCCTCTGTCTCAGGACCTCAACCCCAACGAAGCTCTCATCAAGATCCATGCAGTATCTCTCAACTTCCGCGACATCGCCATGATCAGCGGCCGCTACCCGGTCGAAGTCGTCAAGCAAGGGATTCCGTGCTCCGATGCTGCGGCAACCGTTGTGGCCGTGGGTTCAGAAGTGACCAAAGTCAAGGTTGGCGACTATGTCACCCCCAGCTTCCAGACAAACTATATCACAGGAACCGAGAAGCATAGCAGCTTTTCAGCACTGGGTGGGGACGTTGACGGAGTCTTGCGCGAATACGCCGTGTTCAATGCGGAGATTCTCACCAAGGTACCGGAACACCTTTCTTACGAGGAAGCTGCTACCATTGCCTGCGCTGGCGTTACAGCGTGGACAGCGCTTGATATGGGCAGGAAGCTGAAAGCCGACTCGGCTCTCATGCAAGGCGCTGGTGGTGTGAGCATGTTCGCTCTAATTCTTTCCATTGCCGCTGGAATTAAGCCGATAATCACCTCTTCATCGGACGCCAAGCTGGAAGAGATCAAGAAGCTCGGCTCTGAAGAGAATCCAGTCATTGGTATCAACTACTCAACTCACCCGAACTGGGATGCAGAAGCAAAGAAACTCACAGACGGTCTGGGCGTTGACATCGTCGTAAACAATGTCGGCGCTACCTCCATGGAGAAGAGCATCAATGCACTGGTCAACCGTGGCGGCACCATCTCTCTGGTTGGCTTTTTGGGCGGCATCCCGGATCAGAGCGAGATGCCCGATTGCGTTCTTCCTGTCATGAAGAAGGCTGCCAAGCTCCAGTAAGCCAGTTCTACATTCCTACGGCTCTCGGAGCACCACTAACCGCATACCAGGGGCATTGGTGTCGGATCTACAAGAGATCAACAAGATCTGTGCGATTTCCTCGCAGATCACAAGGTCGATCTCAAGCCAATCGTTGACAAGAAGATTTTCGCTTTCGAAGACGCCCTCGCAGCTTTTGAGTATTTGGGTTCTGGGAAGCACACTGGCAACGTTGTCATCAAGCTGTGAAAAGTCAGATGCACAACTGCAGTCTTCCGTCGAGTCAGTCTCTACATCTGTATTCAAGTCGTCGTCTGGAAAGACACATGTCTGAGGCGGTGAAGTTCAATCCCAACATTTACCAATTGTTCACTCCCTGCAGCACGCGCATTGGTCGCTTACATTGACAGCAAACATGGTATACCTCCACAAAGCTTTGCACAAGTATGCCGTCACACAGCATAAAGCCAGAAAACGCCGTTGCCTATATTTGCTCGTTGCTGTGGCGTCCTGCACGTGGCTGGGGTGGCTTTCGCCAATGTCTCCCGCTATTGGTGGCTTTATCTTTCCCACTGCATAACACACCTGCGCATGCGGAGACTTGAGGTTACACATGAATATATGACAGATTCTTTACGAACGGTAATGCGTTCACAGAACCCTTCCTTCTGACCCAACTCGAGACGGTCGCGCCACTCCGTGGCCGCTGTTCAGCTGCACACATCCTAGTGGACATTTTTCCATCAATGCAAACCGGAAAGCATAATTGATGCTCCGACCTCTGACAAGGGATGATCCCGAAAAGACTGCTTCTCCGTCGTGCAACACATGACCCGCTGATCATGTCTCCATAGGTCGTCCAGCGTCCAGGTTCCACGTCGCCACGACGCCAAGATGAAGGCTGCTTTGGAAATTTGCGGTACTCGATCTTTCTTCCGAACCCTCATGCAAGCCCTCTGCTGGATCTATCTCATCCGCACCTAATGTTCCGAGACGATGTCGTACGAGGTTACAACTCCGCTATGCTACTGGCGGGATTCTGGAGTCAATACTTTGGAGTCTATGGAACTGATTGACAGACCACCACATGCTTTGAAACGTGTCCGAGGGGACACGCCTCAGCGAAGCATAAGTATAAGAACAGACCGCAGGCTGTTCGATAATTCTCTCTCTTCGGTAGCTTGTCGAGTATCTCCGTCCACTCAACTGACATTTGGCAGATTGACCACCATCATGCACGCTCCCCTTGCTCTTCTTGCTCTCATTCCGGTCGCCTTGGGCTGTCTCAATGCTGACAGCAACAAGTGTGCAAGCTACATCAAGTCCAACGCAGCAACGGCATCGCCCTTCTGTGCGTCCTTCACCAAAAGCGTCGTCACTGCCACAACAGCTCTGCCGGCTTGGGCCACCAACTGCGACAATAAGCCCAAAGTTCTATCTGCAGAATGTTCTTGCCACTACACTGCCGGTAGTAGCCCTGCGCCAACATCATCTGAGCAGACTACAGCAACTCCAACTACCATCATCACCCGAACCACCACCGCCGCTGGCACTGGCACTGCTCCGACGGGTGTGACGACCGTTCTCCCACAATCTTCTGGCGCTGTGGCCACGAATGCACCCATTCTGGTCTCTGGTTCGCTTGACGGCGGTATGAAGCTGTACGACCGTAGCCGTAAGTGGTCCAGCTGTCAGAAGTGAGAACCCTAAAATTGACAGGTCCAGCACGCGTCTGCGCCGAGCAGGATGAGACGGGCGAGGCCGAGGCTATGTTCATTCTCGAAGACGGTGCTACGTTGTCTAACGTCATCATTGGGCCCAACCAGGCCGAGGGAGTCCATTGTCGTGGTCAATGGTGAGTTCCAGTCTTTCAATTTCCTTGCATAGTATCCACAGCTGACATTCGATAGTACCCTGTGAGTTGATGATCGGTGTGCTTCGAGGCTTCTCAGGAAACTCAGCGACTAACTAGACAAGCATCAATGTATGGTGGCAAGATGTGTGCGAGGATGCTCTGTGAGTAGTAACATCGTGATCTCGCTTGTAGTACTAATGGTCAAGGCTGACACTATCTCAGTACCGTGAAGCAAACTAGTGGCAAGACCAGTGTTATCGGCGGCGGCGCCTTCGGAGCTTCAGACAAAATCTTCCAATTCAACGGCTTCGGTAATCTTCATCAGCGACCGTCGGTGCTCATTCGGTCTACAAAGGACTGATCTCTACTCCCAGGCACCCTCGACATCAAGAACTTCTACGCAGCCGACTACGGCAAAGTCGTAAGGTCCTGCGGTAACTGCAGCGGCAACGGCGGCGCCCGCCACATCATTATCGACAACGTCCTCGCTCGTAATGGCGGCGTTCTTTGCGGCATTAACACAAACTACGGCGATACTTGCACGATCTCCAACAGTTGCCAGGATAAGAACAAGACGTGCGACAAGTACGAGGGTAACAACACGGGTAAGGAGCCGAAGAAGATCAGCTCTGGGCCAGATGACCAGTATTGCAAAGTCAGCGCATTCACTACTGCTTGCGCAGCATGAGCGAAGTTTGTTCGCCTGAGATGTCTTGTTTTGGTGTTGATGTGGAAGGAGTGACCAGGATCGGAGCTTGCGGTGATCCGGAGATTGATTTAGATCCGCAACCGCAGCCATGAGAAAATTTATAGCAGATTAACGGGTAACATTAAGCTCTCCGGAACATGCTTGCTATATGCAGTAATGCTAACACCGACCAAAGCAAAAGATTAGCTTCCCTGAGACTACAGATCATTGCCCATACGTAGTAGGTTGTTGAGATGGTTATTGAATACTAAGAGCAGCTTCGGAGGAAAGAGATGAGCCAATGATCCCGATGCGCCCAGGTCTAGTGGTTGAAAAGATACAAAAAGATTTGGGATGAAGCTGCTTCATCATAACAGTCACCTCGCAAATTTAATGACGGTCTTATAGACGAGCTGATAACCATTTACTACATTCAGAGTCCTCACTAGAAGCAGACTAAAGAGTAAGAAAGTGCTCATGGCCGCGACATCCAGATCTGGGAACGAAATCCTGTGTATACAATATTCGGAGGTCTCTGGGGGGTGGGAGAACTCATTCCTGTCCCTGTAGCTCCAATAGTGATATCATCATGTAACTAACCAACGAGATCGCTAGTGGAGATACCCTGCTCCGTCAATCGACAACCTATCACACGATAATCTTTCATTGTCTCACACCGCGTCCGGTTCGTCGCTTGAAGGCTTGTCGTTTCGCTCCGAGTACAGCGTGAATGCTTCGTACGACCCAAATTGCGCATCGTAGTAGATGTGGACAGTTTGGCCAGCTCCTCTCGAGATTTGGTCGTCAGTCCTCATACGGACTATAATATGTGGCTTGAATCGGAATGACTCGTATGTAGCGGGTTCCTGACGATGTGTGATCAGACAGACTTCTCTCTCGAACGAGGTCGATTCAATTACTTAACAAGCACATCCGTGAAGTGCGCACAGTCGGGAGTATTCCATACTTCGCGGGTAAGAGTCTGTATCAACTGACGTCTCCTGGTATCACGGATGCGTTGAAGGAACTTGATAGCTGGGATGCGGCCGGTCATAATTTGAGTATCTGCTTACGGCTTAAAAATGTTTCGATATAATGGTGTAAACAAAAAGTTGAAATCATGGACATGAGCGTAGCCCATGATTTATACGCCTCTGTAGCCGTATCAATCCAAGTCAGATACATCAATGCAGCCTTGTTGTTCATCTGGAATGTGGAGTAAACGCCCAGATGGCTGGTGGGACTCATTGGCTAGAAACACGCCACTGCATAGATGTGGTTCAGGGCGCTTAACAACTCGCGTTGCCCCAGGCGCTTGACGCCGCCTTTGGCGTGACGCTACCACACTTTTACCCCTGCATGTCTGCCCCTCCACGCAAGCAGTATCTCAGAGAATACGACTCATGCAATGCACACGCCTCTCCGTCAGATCGGCGTTATCAGTTTCAAGACACTGGACGTCGTTCAGTGACACTGTAGGGCCCAGCCATCGTTACTCGTTCAGGAGTGTTTCGATGACAAGCACCGTGGAATCTGCCACGTGCGAGCTTGATGCTGAGCCTCTTCGTCGATACAAAGCAGGAGGTTACCATCCTCTGCACTTGGGAGATCGGTTCAAATCCGGAAGATATGAGGTGCTGCATAAACTCGGATGGGGCGGTTATGCCACCGTCTGGCTTGCGAAAGATCACAAGTTGGTAGTCTTCTCTCCTTCCCGGCGGGTATGCTCTGACAGTTTCACAGTCTTGGGCGACCCGTAGCCATGAAAGTTCTGGTATCGGAGCTGTGCGACAACAACAGCGAAGCATCCATACATCATCATCTTTCGCGTGGTCCTGCCGCCCATCCAGGAAAGAGCAACACACCACAAATTTTCGATGCGTTTACTTTTGAGGGCACAAATGGAGTGCACCAGTGCCTTGTCCTAGAGCTTCTTGGGGCGTCAATGTCATCGATTTTTGAGAATTGTGCGACCAATCGGCTTCCAGGAAACGTCGCATGGAAAGTCGCAAGACAAGTAGCACAGGCGATATCCTACATGCACGAGATGGGCGTAGTGCACGGTGGTAAGCTAAGCCTAGCTTTATCGGAGCTTCATTCTACTAAACTTCGCTTTGTCTAGATCTACATCCAGGAAACATCGTGCATTTTAATCCAACTGTTTTGGACAAGTCCGCCGAAGATATAATGGCCTCGATGGGCGCACCAGTCACTGCCGATGTTCGAGCACCCTACGGAAAAGGACTTGGCAGCCACGTACCACGATATTTTGTTCTTCCTTCACCGCTTCCTCAACCTAAGTCGTTGGACGGTTGTAAAGTCAAGATAGTCGATTTCGGCTCTTCGTTTCTCTCTGAGCATCAGCCAAGCACAGCCGGAATGCGTTGCCCACTTCCATTTCGAGCTCCAGAGGCAGTGATCACGAAACAATGGGATAAGGAGGCTGACATTTGGTCCCTCGGTTGTATAGTTCATAGACGCATTGTCTGATGTCTTCTCGCCCACGCAAAACTGACAACATGACAGATCTTCGCATTAATCGTCGGGTATCCACCATTCGACTCATTTCTGTTGAAAGAAGAAGAACTAGTCAGCCAGTGGATTGGAACGTTTGGCGGGCTTCCGACGGAGTGGCAGCAATATCCCATCTTGCAAAATATTGGTAGGCTACAAGCACAACACTTGCATCCTCTGCATAGAGACGAACACTACTAACAGCCGAGCAGATCAAGCCGAGCTCGATGTTGAAAGCCTCACAGAATGGCTACGCGAGACTTACTATGACGAGGAAAAACCACAGTTTTTTGCATCGACGGATCTAGAAAGAATTGGGGAGTTCTTGCTTCGACTTCTCCGGTACCGCCCTTCCGAGCGCCCTTCGGCTAGAGAGATTCTATCAGATCCTCTGTTTGGTAAACATATCTGGGACTCGATGTCTCCAATAGACCATGAGCGCGGCTGCGTTTCCAAATAAGCAACTTCCAAAGCTACATTGTCCTTGCTGCGCTCCTTCCTTTTGTGTGTGCTCTTGCATATGTCCTGTCACCGAAAGGCCTCAATGTACGGGCCACGGCATCTGTTTGCCGCCTCGCCACCGTCCGAAACACTTCGCCTGCGAGTACCAGTGCTGCAGTTGTCCTCCTTGCTAACCAGACCCATCCCTCCAGAACTGGTCCTCTAGAGACCATGTGTTCTTTAATTGTTTCGATCCATCTGGAACAATGTGATGACGCGAGTGGAAGCAGAGGTTCATCTATTCCCGAGACTGCAGGTCATCTCCTGGAGGTATTGGGTCTTTGAACGTCAGAAACTGACAAGCGAATAGGCCAAGGATCTTTGCGCCGGGATGGGCATTCCGACTAGCATAGAGACAAAGAATCCAGGATGGAACATGGTCATCACAAGATTTACCTCGAACGAGACCTTCTACCTTCTTTCCTAGACCAATGCCCCATCGTCGCTCACGAGCGAGATTTCTGGTCTCAGACGGCCATGCTCCCTACCGCTGCATGTCTTGGAGCAGCCATGACTCATTTCGGCGGCGAGGAACGATTACAAGCGCCGCGATACTCTTCCTCATAGTCCTCTATGACGGACATCCAAGACGCAGCACCTTCATCATCATAGTCACTCAGGTCCTGCTGGCGAGCGTCTTCCTTGGTGAAGTTCTTGGGTGTTCAAAGATGTTGCGAAGGCCAGAGTCAAACGATGCAAGCAGAACAATGAATCATACCAACAAGTTGCGAGATGTCTCATCTACGATACCATGGATGACTCTAGCGCTGCCGAAGCCTTAGCCGGGCAGTTATTGCCTCCAGTCCAGCACCTGCAGGAACATCCTGGCGAAGCCGCCCGTACAGGTCGACTGAAACACGACGGTCTCCGTCGGAAAGCTCCATACACTCTCTACTCTAAGTATCGGTGAACTCCGTCGACTACCTCGTCGTGTATCCTCCGTTGGCAAAGATGGTCTGCCCAGTGATCCAACATCCCGAAGTACACAAGAAAGTCACAATGGGAGCAACATCCGCAACCTCCGTCAGCCGGCCTTCAATCGCCATGGACTTGTGGAATGCAACAGCGTCATCGGATTCTTGAGGGTAGAAGAATGCTGTGGGTTGAGTCGAGCAGTTAGTAATGACCGACAGTGTATTCTAGCGGAGCACAAAGAGACGTACGTGTATCCATGGGACCTGGACCGATCGCATTGACGCTGATGCGTCGGCAGGAGAGCTCTTTGGCCACGCCGCGGGTGAAGTGTTCGACGGGAGCTTTGGAGCCTGCGTATGAGGTGTAGAGGCCGGTGAAAGCGGCCAGCAATGATGTGACGATCGTAATGATCTTGCCACCCTCCTGGACGACTTTCGCGGCTTCTTTCATGATCAAGAAGGCTGCTTTCGAATTGACACTGTCATCTGTGTTAACGATATAATCGTAGACTGGCAGCAACCAGGGCTGGGCTGTGCAGAATTGACTTACGCAAACATAGTATCGTACTCTGCCTCCGAGATCTCCGCAATCGCTTTCTTCAAGACCATGCCCACCGTGTTCACAACAATATTCACTTCGCCATGCTGACCGACAGCATCCTTGAAGAGGCTCTCGACCGAGGCGCCCGTGGTTAAGTCACCCTGATGAATGGAGATGATCAAGTCCTTATACGTGCTCAACAATTCTTCCTTCAGTTTAGCTGCGCTGTCTTTGCTCGAAGGAGAGTTGTAGTGCAGAGCGAGGTTGGCGCCTTCTTTCGCTAAGCCGCGAGCGATCTCTGCGCCCAAGTTCTTGCCGCCACCGGTGATGAGAGCTGTTTGGCCGCGAAGAGACATTTTCGAGATGGAAAAGCCTGGTAAATGGTTGAAGATTTTTCCGAACAAGTGAGGGATCGCAGTGATGGTGTTGGAAGAGGACTCCCAGCATAGTCGGTGTGAGCTGGACCTTTATACAAGAGCCGAGCTGATGTACGATGGGCCCATGGTTGCATTGATTCGCTCGCAAGCTGTTATGACGGTGAACATGGGCGACATGTTGCGAGAGCCGCTAAGGACGAATGCAGTATACACGATAGACGCAAGAGGAAACCGAGTGTAGGGTATAGGCAGGTACCATGGCATTCCTAGCCGAGATGTCAGCAGCTCCACTGGTACAGTAGCATAGGGCTCAACCTTAACTCGACAAGGCACTGCGTTGTCCGTTTACAGTTTAGAGTTTAGCATGCGAAAGGTCTGGCTTCGAACGCCTCCAAGCTTGAGCTGTATTACGCATGGAGATGCTTAGAAACCAGTCCATCGAGGTGATGCGATACAACTCAATGCTTCTCGCTGTCTCCAGCATCTTTGCGCGAGACCACTTTGAGGCTAGGTCATCGGCTAGCCTGCGACAACCCTCAAAGCTGTCCCAATCCATCATGCCAT
>Ga0265797_10000893_pt1 | contig 53660 bp, 48 predicted proteins | sample P2T30metagenome_FD_192433 | JGI IMG/M metagenome (GOLD analysis project Ga0265797, IMG submission 192433) | Plant litter microbial communities from East Loma Ridge, Irvine, California - P2 T30 | ecosystem: Environmental > Terrestrial > Plant litter > Unclassified | place: USA: California...
ATCGCCCCAGCGCACCTTCCCATGCACATTCATATCCTCGGCATTTGCGGCACCTTCATGGGTGGCCTGGCGGTCCTGGCCAAGGAAGCCGGCCACCGCGTGACCGGTTGCGACGCCAACGTCTATCCCCCGATGAGCACCCAGTTGCAAGCCCAGGGGATCGAACTGATCCAGGGCTATGGCCCGGAGCAAGTGTCGCTGAACCCGGACCTGTATGTGATCGGCAATGTGATGACGCGGGGTAATCCGCTGATCGAGGAAATCCTGAACCGCGGCTTGCCATATGTATCGGGCCCGCAGTGGATCGGCGAGCATATTCTGCGCGAAAAATGGGTGCTGGCCGTGGCCGGCACGCACGGCAAGACCACCACCACGTCGATGCTGGCCTGGATCCTGGAAGATGCCGGCTACGCGCCGGGCTTCCTGATCGGCGGCGTGCCGATGAACTTTGGCGTCTCGGCGCGCCTGCATGGCGATAAACCATCCAATTTCTTCGTCATCGAAGCCGATGAATACGATACGGCGTTCTTCGACAAGCGCAGCAAGTTCGTGCACTACCACGCCAAGACGGCCGTGCTGAACAATCTGGAATACGACCACGCCGACATCTTCCCCGACATCGGCGCCATCGAAACGCAGTTCCACCACCTCGTGCGCACGGTGCCGGGCGTGGGCCGCCTGGTCGTCAATGGCGACGAAGCGTCGATCGGGCGCGTGCTCAAGCGCGGTTGCTGGAGCGAAAAAGAAAGTTTCGGCGGTGCCGACGGCGTCGACTGGACGATGCTCGAGCATCCGGGGGGCGCCAGCTTCGACGTGCTGTTCAAGGGCGAGCCGCAAGGCACCGTGCACTGGGACCTGACCGGCAAGCACAACCGCTCGAACGCACTGGCCGCGATTGCCGCCGCGCGTCACGTCGGCGTGCCGGTGGCGCAGGCGATCGAATCGCTGGCCCGCTTCGAGAACGTCAAGCGCCGCATGGAAGTGCGCGGCGTGGTCAATAACATTACCGTGTACGACGACTTCGCCCACCATCCAACCGCCATTGCCACCACCGTCGGCGGCCTGCGCCAGAAGCTGGGCGCGACCGGGTCGGGGCGCATCCTGGCCGTGCTCGAGCCGCGCTCGAACACGATGAAGCTGGGCGCGATGAAAGATGCGCTGCCGGGCAGCCTGAAGGATGCCGACCTGGTGTTCGGCTTTGGCAGCCAGCAGGCGCTGGGCTGGTCGCTGGCCGACGCGTTCAAGCCGATGGGGACTATTGCGCACAGCTTCGACCAGATCGACTATATGGTGCAGGCCATCGTGCAGCAAGCGCAGCCGGGCGACCATATCCTGGTGATGAGCAACGGCGGCTTCGGCGGCGTGCACCAGAAACTGCTGGACGCGCTGGCCCCATGACGTCGGCGCAGCATTTGCCACCGTACTTGCTGTATCTGCACGGCTTTCGTTCGTCGCCCAAATCGATGAAGGCGCAGGTGGTGCAGGCGGCGCTCGAAGAACGCGGGCTGCTCGACCGCCTGATCTGCCCGCAATTGCCGGCCTCGCCAAAAGCGGCGCTGACGCTGGCCCTGGAGCTCGCAGCACACCATGCGCCGGACAATCTCGCCATCGTCGGCTCGTCGCTGGGCGGCTTTTATGCCTGCGCACTGGCCGAGCGGCTTGGCGTGCGCGCCGTGCTCGTCAATCCTTCGGTCGACCCGACCCGCAACCTCGAACATCATGTGGGCGTGACGACCAACTGGCATTCGGATGAACCGTTCGAGTTTCGCGCCGAGTACATCGATGAACTGAAAGCGATGCGTGTCGACGCCATCACGAAGCCGGAACGCTATTTCTTGCTGGCGGCGACGGGCGACGAAGTGCTCGACTACCGCGACATGGTGGCCCACTACGCCGGCGCACGCCAGCGTGTGATCCCCGGCAGCGACCATGCCGTGTCGGAATTCCCGATCTATGTCGACGAGGTGCTGGCGTTTTGCGGCATGGACATGGGCGCGGCGCGGTGACGGTGAAGGTGACGGTGACTTCAAGCAAGCGCTCGCTGCGCCTGGCTGCCTGGCAGCCGCATGCGCGCGCCGTGCGTGCCCCCGCGCCGATGCACGACTGGCTCGTCACGCCCGGCTCGCTGACCGCGCGCCTGGTGGCGGCAAGCGACGCGTTTCGCGTGCGCCGCCTGCACCAGCATGGCGCCGTGTGCCTGGCCGATGAGGCGGCGGCCATTGGCCTGGCGCGCCCGCAGCGTGTGTGGGAGCGCGAAGTGCTGCTCGTCTGCGACGGCGCGCCGGTCGTGTTCGCGCACACGGTGGTGCCACCGAGCGCCGACGCGAGCGACTGGCCGCTGTTTTCGGCGCTGGGCGAACGCTCGCTGGGCTCGACCCTGTTTTACGATCCGCTCGTGCGGCGCGGATCACTGGAATTTGCGCGCCTGGGCTGTGAGCATCCGCTGGTGCGCCGTATGCGTCTCGCCACCGGTATCGAAGGCGACGCTCAGTACAGCCAGCAGCACAGATCTATTTACTACGCGCGGCGCTGCGTCTATCGCCGCCGTCAAGGCCTGCTCCTGGTCACCGAGGTATTCTTGCCGACGGTGCTTAGCCTGGGAGCGGGTGCAACCATGAACAACACAGAATAATCATGAATGTATTTTTTGAGGAATCGGGCGACTTCAAGGTCGGCGCCATCCTGTCGCAAGCCGGCGAGGCATACCAGGTCGAACTGGCCAGCGGCAAGCGGACCAAGGTCAAGACGCGCGACGTGCTGCTGCAATTTGAAAAGCCCAGCCCGCAAGAGCTGATGGATGCGGCCAAGGCCGTGGCGGCGGACGTCGACCTCGAGTTCCTGTGGGAAGTCGCCGGCGAAGAAGAGTTCGGCTTTGCCGAGCTGGGCGCCGAATATTTCGGCCACGCACCGCTGCCGCACGAAGCGGCCGGCCTCGTGCTGACGCTGCACGGCTCGCCGATCTACTTCTACAAGAAGGGCCGCGGCCGCTACAAAGCTGCCCCTGAAGCCTCGCTGAAAGCCGCGCTGGCCGGCATCGAAAAGAAAAAGCAGCAGGCCATTATCCAGGCCGGCTACGTCGACGAACTGAAAGCCGGCAAGCTGCCCGAATCGATGCAGCCGCTCGTGCACCAGCTCTTGTTCAAGCCCGACAAAAACACGATCGAATACAAGGCGTTCGAAGCGGCGGCCAATGAACTGCAAACCAACCAGGCGCGCCTGATGCTGGACGTCGGCGGCCTGGCCTCGCCCAAAGAGTTGCATATGGGCCGTTTCTTGTTTGAGAACTTCCCGCGCGGCGCCGGCTTTGCGCCAGTGGACGTGCCGAAAGCGCCGACGGATCTGCCGCGCGCCGACGTCGCCGCGTTCTCGATCGACGACGTGACCACCACCGAGATCGACGATGCATTCTCGGTCGTCAAGCTGGATGACGGCACCGTGCGCGTGGGCATCCACATCGCGGCGCCGGGCCTGGCCGTGCGCCCGGACGATGCGATCGACAAGATCGCGCGCGCCCGCATGTCGACCGTGTATATGCCCGGTGACAAGATCACGATGCTGCCCGACGAAGTGGTCAATGCGTTCACGCTGGCCGAAGGCAACGATTGCCCGGCGCTGTCGCTGTACGCGGTCTTGAATCCGGAAGACTGGAGCGTGATCTCGACCACGACCCGCGCCGAACTGGTGCCGATCAAGAGCAATCTGCGCCACAACGACCTCGATGACCTGGTGAACGAAGAAACGCTGGCGAGCGGCGAGGGCGACTATCCGCACAAGGAAGAGCTGGGCCAGTTGTGGCAGTGGGCCTTGCAGCTGGAAGCGGGCCGCATGCAAAAGCGCGAAGCCTTTGGCCTGAAACCCGAGCAAGCCAACCGCGTCGACTTCAATTTCTATGTCGACAACGACGTGGTCTCGATCCTGCGCCGCAAGCGCGGCGCGCCGCTCGACAAGATCGTCGCCGAGCTGATGATCTTTGCCAACAGCACCTGGGGCAAGCTGCTGCACGACTCGGGCGTGCCGGGCATCTACCGCTCGCAAGGGCCGGGCGCCGGCGGCTGGGCTGCCAAGATGCAGGTGCGCATGGTCACGCACGCCGCCCCGCACCAGGGCCTGGGCGTGGACCAGTACGCATGGAGCACCTCGCCGCTGCGCCGCTACACCGACCTGGTCAACCAGTGGCAGATCATCGCCGCTGCCGAAAATGGCGTGACCGCGCCGCTGGTCGCACCGTTCAAGCACCGCGATGCGACGCTGTTTTCGATCGTCTCGAGCTTCGACGCCGCGTATGCGGCATATAACGAGTTCCAGCAGAATATGGAACGCTACTGGTGCCTGCGCTGGCTGGGGCAAGAGGGCGTCAAGATGGCCGAGGCCGTCGTGCTCAAGGACGAACTGGTGCGCCTGACCGACGTGCCGCTGGTGGTGCGCCTGCCGGGCATGTCGCAGGTGGCGCGCGGCGCGCAGGTCAAGCTCGACATCGTCCGTTGGGACGAGATCGAACTCAATCTCGAGGCACGTTTGCTGGAAGTGGCCAGCACGACGCCGGACAGCGCGGTCGACGATGAAGAAGAAGCCGATACCGGGGAAGCGGCCGTGGCCGAGGCGGTGGAGGCCGAAGGCGCGGTTGCCGCGGTGGATACCGGCGAGGCCCCACCAGCGACGTAACTGCCTGATAACGCCTGTTATCCTGCCGACATGATCGAACAGGCCACGGCGTGCTGCACGCCAATTTCTACCTCCCCCATCACTGCACCTCAGGTTAGAATGAATCAATTCTCCGATTCAATTCTCACCTGCAGCGCGTGAAGTCTCTCCTACACAACCGTCCCCTGATGATCGCCCTGGCCGTATCGGTGGCAGCCCACGCGGCGCTGCTGGCGGTGCGGTTTGCGGCGCCCGACACGTTCCGCCAGCGCCCGGCCGATCCCGGCCTGGAGGTTATCCTGGTCAACGCCAAGCACGACCGGGCGCCGGCCAAGGCCGATGCGCTGGCCCAGGCCAACCTGGACGGTGGCGGCAGCGCCGACGTGGGCCGCGCCAAGTCGCCGCTGCCCGACCTGCGCAAGAATGAAGACGGCGACAGCATCAAGGCCCTGCAGCGCCGCATCGCCGCGCTCGAGCAGTTGCAGCAGGACGTCGTCACGCGCGCCCGCACGTCGAGCTTCACGGCCCCGCCCGTCACCGAAAAGGAAAAGCCGGACCCGACCCGCACGGGCGAAGATAACCTCGAGACGTCGCGCGCGTTTGCGCGCAGCGTCGCGGAAATCTCCGAGCGCATCGAAGAAGAAAACCGCCGCCCGAAACGCACGCAAATCACGCCGAGCACGCGCGAAGCCGGTTACGCGCTGTACTACAAGGCGATGCAGAAGAAGATCGAGGAAGTCGGCACGCTGAACTTCCCGCAGCAGGCCGGCAAGAAGCTGTATGGCGAGCTGGTGGTATACATCCCCGTGTACCAGGACGGCACGCTGTACCTGAAGGATGGCGGCCCGAAGGTCGAGCGCAGCTCGGGCAATGCCGCGCTCGACAAGGCGGCGCTCGACATCGTGCGCCGCTCGGCACCGTACGGCGCGTTCCCGGCCAATATGCGCACCAAGGGCAAGGACGATCTGTGGGAAGTGTTTACGCGCTTCCAGTTCACCCGCGACGACAAGATCCGCGCGACCCTGGGGAATGCGACGCCATGACCGACCGTTACTGCGTCATCGGTAACCCGATCGCCCACAGCAAGTCGCCCCGGATCCACGCGCAGTATGCCGCGCAGCTGGGCGAGGATATCCACTACGAACAGTGCCTGGCGCCGATTGACGGCTTTGCCGCCACCGTGCAGCGCCTGATTGGCGAGGGCTTCAAAGGCGCTAATGTCACCGTGCCGTTCAAGCTCGAGGCGGCGCGCCTGGCCACGCGCCTGACCCCGCGCGCGCAGGCGGCCGGCGCCGTGAACACGCTGGTCTTTCGCGGTGGCGAGATCGTCGGCGACAACACCGACGGCGCCGGGCTGGTGGCCGACATCGTGCGCAATGCGGGCGTCTCGCTCGAGAATAAACGCGTGTTGCTGCTGGGCGCCGGCGGCGCCGCGCGTGGCGCGCTGCTGCCGCTGCTGGACGCCGGCCCGCGCCAGATCGTGATCGCCAACCGCACGCTGGCCACGGCCGAGGCTCTCGTGGCCGGGTTCGCCGACCACGCGGCGCGCCTGCAGGTCAGCGGCTTCGCCGACGTCGAAGGCAGCTTCGACGTGATCGTCAACGCCACCTCGGCCAGCCTGGACGCGGCCGTGCCGCCGGTGCCGGCGTCGGTCTTCGGCCCGGACACGCTCGCCCTGGATATGATGTACGGCGATAAACCGACCGTATTCATGGACTTCGCGGCCGGGCACGGCGCCACCGTGCGTGACGGCCTGGGCATGCTGGTCGAGCAGGCCGCCGAGGCGTTCGCGCTGTGGCGGGGCAAGCGGCCAGGCACGGCGCAGGTGCTGGCATCGATGCGTCAACCACAACAATAACAGGGGCGACCCGTGGCAAAATCGCGCAGCAAATCACCATCGAAGGCGCCATCGAAGGCGCCATCGAAGCGGCGCTGGATCAAGTGGATCTTTTTGGGCCCGCTGCTGCTCGTGCTGCTGGTCCAGCTGTATTTCTTCCTGATGGTGTGCTGGTATTCGCAGTTCGATCCCGGCTCGACGAGCTTCATGCGCGCCCAGTTGTCGGTGCTGCGCGACACCAATCCCGATGCCACGCTCAAGTACCAGTGGGTGCCGTATGACCGCATCTCATACAACCTCAAGCGCGCGGTGGTGGCGTCCGAAGACGCCAATTTCAACGAGCACTACGGCGTCGACTTCAAGGCGATCGAGCGCACCTACGAGCGCAACGAGCGCCGCGGCAAGCTGGCCGGCGGCGGCTCGACCATTACCCAGCAACTGGCGAAGAACCTGTTCCTGTCCGGCTCGCGCAGCTATCTGCGCAAGGGGCAGGAACTCATCATCGCGTTCATGCTCGAGACCGTGATGAGCAAGCAGCGCATCCTGGAGATCTATCTGAACGTGGTCGAGTTCGGCCGGGGCGTATTCGGCGCCGAAGCGGCGGCGCGCTACTACTTCAAGACGTCGGCGGCCAAACTGAGCACGGCGCAGGCGGCGCGCCTGGCGGTCATGCTGCCCAACCCGCGCTACTACGACAAGAACCGCTCGACCCGCTACCTGGAGCGCCGTACGAATACGATCCAGCGCCGGATGCCGTCGGCCGAGGTGCCGCGCGCAAACGAGCAGCCGTAAACACGTTGTTTGTCGTGCCCGAGTTGGCCCCCGGGCGGGCAAACGGTTACACTTGCGCTACTTTTGTCGACCGGCCAAGAATAGCGAGACCCAGCGCATGATCAATGTATTTGTCCTACAGAACGGCCGCCTGAACCAGGTCACGATCGAATCCCGCGAGGAACTCGAAAGCGTGGCGCCGGTCTGGGTCGACCTGACCGACCCGAGCGAGGAAGAGCGCGTCTGGGTCAAGGCCAAGTACAACGTGATCCTGCCCGGCGAGGACGAAGTCCAGGATATCGAAGCCTCGGCGCGCTATTACGAAGCCGAAAACGGCGACCTGCACCTGCGCACCGACTTTTTGCTCGAAGAAGAAGATGGCCCGTCGCGCGTGATCACGGTGGCGTTCATCTTGTCGGGCAAGATCTTGTTCTCGGTGCACAACGACGACTTGCCGGTGTTCCGCCTGGTGCGCATGCGCGCCCGTTCGCGGCCCGGCTCAATCGAAGACTATATGGACGTGCTGCTCGACCTGTACGCGACCGACGCCGAGTATTCGGCCGACTCGCTCGAAGGCATCTACGAGAGCCTGGAAGAAGTCTCGACCCGCGTGCTGCAGAAAGAGTTTACCGACCAGGATGCGGCCGCCGCGCTGAACGCGATCGCGCACGAGGAAGACTTGAACGGCCGCATCCGCCGCAACATGATGGACACGCGGCGCGCAGTGAGCTTTTTGATGCGCGGGCGCTTGCTGAACTCGGACCAGTTCGAAGAAGCGCGCCAGATCCTGCGCGACATCGAGTCGCTCGACGGCCACACTTCGTTCCTGTTCGACAAGGTGAACTTCCTGATGGACGCCACGGTCGGTTTCATCAACATCAACCAGAACAAGATCATCAAGATCTTCTCGGTGGCCTCGGTCGCGTTCCTGCCGCCGACGCTGATCGCCAGCGTCTACGGCATGAACTTCGACGTGCTGCCCGAGCTGCAATGGCGTTTCGGGTATCCGTTCGCGATTGCGTTGATGATTGCTTGTGGGGTGGCGCCGTTGTGGTATTTCAGAAGGCGTGGTTGGTTGAAGTAAGCCGGGGCACGTAGGCGCTCGCATTCTTTCACTACCCTAAAAACCGTCATTCCCGCGGAGGCGGGAATCCAAGTCCTCAGCGTCGCCACTACGATATACTTTAGTGGCAGCGCATGAAACTGGGATTCCCGCCTCCGCGGGAATGACGTTTACAGGCCAACAAAAGAATCGGTAACAGTTACCCGATCCGCTTGAACACCCGCCGCGCCGCTTCGATCGTCTCATCGATCGCCGCATCATCGTGCTGGATCGACACGAACCCCGCCTCGAACATCGCCGGTGCAAAGTACACGCCTTCGTCCAGCATGCCGTGGAAGAAGCGGTTGAAGCGCTCTTTGTCGCCGGCCATCATTTCGCTGTAGCTGCCCGGGATCTCTTTCGAGAAGTACATGCCGAACATGCCGCCCACGGCGTCGCCGCAGAAATCGATACCCGCTTCGCGCGCCGCGTCGGTGAGGCCTGCCACCAGCCGCTGCGCCGTCGCCGTCAGCCGTTCATAGAACCCGTCTTCCTGGATGAGCTTGAGGGTCGTCATGCCCGCCGCCACCGCCACCGGATTGCCCGACAGCGTGCCGGCCTGGTACACCGGGCCGATCGGCGCCATTTTCTGCATCAGCTCTGCGCGCCCGCCAAACGCCGCCACCGGCATGCCGCCGCCGATGACCTTGCCCAGCGCCGTCAGGTCGGGCTGGATGTTGTACAGGCCCTGCGCACCCTCCAGGCCCACGCGGAAGCCGCACATCACTTCATCGAAGATCAGCACGGCGCCGTGTTCGGTACACAGTGCGCGCATGCGCTGCAGGAACTCGGGCGTGGCGCGGATCAGGTTCATGTTGCCGGCCACCGGCTCGACGATCACGCAGGCGATCTCGTCGCCCATCGTGGCGAACGCATCTTCCAGTTGCGCCACGTCGTTGTAGTCGAGCACCAGCGTGTGCTTGACGAAGTCTTCCGGTACGCCGGCCGAGGTTGGATTGCCGAACGTAAGCAGGCCGCTGCCGGCCTTCACCAGCAGCGAATCGGCGTGGCCGTGGTAGCAGCCCTCGAACTTGACGATCTTGTCGCGGCCGGTGGCGCCGCGCGCCAGGCGCAGCGCACTCATCGTCGCCTCGGTGCCCGACGAGACCAGGCGCACCTGTTCGATCGATGGCAGCAGGCGGCAAATTTCTTCGGCAATCTCGATCTCGCCTTCGGTCGGCGCGCCGAACGACAGGCCGTTGGCGGCGGCGGCTTGCACGGCTGACACCACTTCAGGGCGGGCGTGGCCGAGGATGGCCGGGCCCCACGAGCCGATGTAGTCGATGTAGCGCTTGCCGTCGGCATCCCAGAAGTGCGGGCCGAGCGCGCGCGTGATGAAGCGCGGCGTGCCGCCGACCGAGCGGAAGGCGCGCACCGGCGAATTGACGCCGCCGGGCGTGGTCAATTGGGCGCGGGCGAACAGGGTATCGTTGCGCGAAGTAGATTGTTCAGTGGTCATGTCAGAGCTTCAAGAAAGAGTGAAGCCGTCCGCGCAGCGCGCCGGACTAAGCTTGATGACGTCAGGGACGGAAGAATTTGGCCGGGATGAATTTGCCCATGCCGAAGCGTTGCGCGTTCTCGAGTGCGCCGGTGGTGTATTCCTGGGCCACGGCCAGCGCGGTCGGTGCATCCATGCCGCGCGCCATCAGGGCGGTGAACGCGGCCGAATAGGTGTTGCCGGCGCCCAGGAACGGGCCGGGCAGGTGCTGCCAGTCGACCCGCGCGACTTCGCCGCCCGTGTCGAACAGGCGGTTCGAGCAGGTGCCGTCGCCGTCGCGGGTGCCGGTGACAAGCACGTACTGCAGGCCCGACGAGGTCAGTTCAGCCACGTCTTCGTCGAGATTGCCCAGGTCGCCGCCGTCGCGCCACAGCTCGGCCATGCGGCCCAGTTCGGCCTGCGACAGGATCAGGGCCGTCGCCTGCGGGGCCAGGATCGAGCGCAGCGCCGACAGCATTTCTTCGTCCCCCATGCCGGCATCGGGCAGGGCCGACAGGAAAGGGTCGAGGATGAGCGGGGCGTCGGGATAGTCGGACACGATCTCGGCAATGGCGGCCAGGTGCAGCGCGCTGCCGACGGCGCCGACCTTGAAGGCGGCGATCGGCATGTCTTCGAGCAGCGCGCGCGCCTGTTCGGCCATCCAGTCGCTGTCGAGCTCGTACAGGTGCTCGACGCGGGCGCTGTCGGACACGAGCAGGCCGGCAATGGCCGACAGCCCGTGGCACCCGAGGGCGGCGAAGGCGGCGACGTCCGATTGCACGCCCAGCGCGCCGACCGGATCGCAGACGCCAAAACTCAGGATGAGGGGTAACGGTTGGTTTTGCACGACGGGTAGATTAAGATGCCGGATTCTGATTCCACATTTTACTAGATACAAGGATCAACACTGTGAGTACTGAATCGACCGCCCCGTACCTGACCTGGATGTGCCTGATCTGCGGCTGGGTATACGATGAGGCTGCAGGCGCGCCGGATGACGGTATTGCACCGGGTACCCGCTGGGCCGACGTGCCAATGAACTGGACTTGTCCCGAGTGCGGCGCACGGAAAGATGACTTTGAAATGACAGCGATATAACAGCTGTTGTAGTGCTTGCATTGGCATCCGGACAAGACCGGATGCCATGTAAAAGTATGTAGTTGAATCTCTGCAACACTTTGCCCACAAGAAAGATTCGCTGTGCTATCGTGACGCTTCAAGCCGAAGTGAAACGACCATGACGACATCGCCGCAATCATCAAGCCTGACCATCATGGTGATCGATGACAGCAGTACGATCCGCCGGTCAGCACAGATTTTCCTGACCCAGGCGGGCTACCAGGTGGTGCTGGCCGACGATGGCTTCGATGCCCTGGCCAAGATCAACGATCACCATCCCGCGCTGGTGTTTTGCGACATCCTGATGCCGCGCCTCGATGGGTACCAGACCTGCGCGCTGATCAAGAAGAGCGTGCGGTTTCACGCGACCCCGGTGCTGATGCTCTCGTCCAAGGACGGCCTGTTCGATCGCGCCCGCGGCGCGATGGTCGGCGCCAGCGCCTACCTGACCAAACCCTTTACCAAAGACAGCCTGCTGGCGGCCGTGCGCGAGCACACCCAGGCGGCAGGCTGACGATTCAACCAGATCTGGAGCCCGACGTGGCCATTCAAAAAATTCTCATCGTCGACGATTCGCCGACCGAACGACTGTACCTGACCGACATCCTTGTCAAGAACGGCTTTACCGTCTGCACCGCCGTCAGTGGCGACGAAGCGATCGAGCGCATTCGCGCCGAGCGTCCGCAACTGATCCTGATGGACGTGGTCATGCCCGGCACCAACGGTTTCCAGGTGACCCGCGCCATCTCGCGCGATCCTGAACTGTCGGCCCTGCCGGTCATCATCTGCAGCAGCAAGGACCAGGAAACCGACCGTATCTGGGGCATGCGCCAGGGCGCGAAGGAATACCTGGTCAAGCCGGTCGATCCGGCGCGCCTGCTGGCCGCCATCGCGTCGCTGGCCACCTCTGGGGACGCTGCCGGAGGCGTGAAGGCATGACCACGACCGGCGCGGACGATAGTGCAGGGCGCCGCGATCCCGCGGCGCGGCGCACCCGCCTGCGCCAGTACCAGGAACAGCTGCTCGAACGGATGCAGGCGGCGAAAAACGGCGCCGGCGCCAGCGTGGCCCAGCTGGGCCTGGGCATCGGCGGCGCGCGCTACCTGGTCGACCTGGCCGACGTGGGCGAGATCGTCGCGCCCGTGCCGGTCTCGCCCGTGCCGCTGACCCGTCCCTGGTATCTGGGGCTGGCCAACGTGCGCGGCAGCTTGCTGGGGGTGATCGACCTGGCGCGCTATCTCGATGAAGACAATGCGGCCGCCACGCAGGCGGCCCCTGGCAGCTCGCCGCGCCTGCTGGTATTCGCACCGGGCCTGGGCCTCAATTGCGCGCTGCTGGCGTCCTCGGTGTATGGCTTGCGCCACGCCGGGACGATGACCCGCGACGGCGACGCCCTGCGCGACGTCGACGGCAACAAATGGATGCCGCTGTCGCTCGCGGCGCTGGTGCGCGAAGAGCGCTTCCTGCACATCGCACGCTAACCGAACACACTAACTGCAGTACAGGGAGCCGGAATGGGATTCGCCACGAAACTGACCATGAATGTCTTCGCCAAGGGCGGTGCAGCCGACGACGAGGTGCGCGCGGCTACGCCGGCGCACGTCGCCGACACCGCGGCATCGGACGCAGCCGCCAGCGGCTCGGCCAGTGCGGCCGCGCGCCGCCTGGGAGGCTATCGTGGCCGTGACGACACCGACGCCGACAGCGCGGGCGATCTGCGCCCCGCGACGCTTGGCAACGGCTTCCAGCCGAACCGCCTGCGCCTGCTGCTGGGCGCCGTCGCCGCCGGTGCGGTGCTCACCGTGCTGGCCATGTGGCAGAACGCCGCCAGCGACGCCCGCCTGGCCGGTCAGAGCCAGGTGGCCGGTGACGCCGTGATGCACTCGCAGCGTTTCGCCAAGGCGGCGCCGATCGCGCTGCGCGGCGACGTGCAGGCCTTCTCGCAGCTGGAGGAAAGCCGCACCGAGCTGGGTCGCGAACTCGATCTGCTGGCGCGCGGCGGCCAGTCGCCAACCGGCCGCATTCCGGCCGCCAGCGGCCAGCAAGCCGAGGACCTGCAAAAAGCCATCGTGCTGTGGAACCGATCGTCCAAGGCCGCCGCCAACATTCTGGGCAACCGGCGCAACCTGCTTGCCTTCGGCGTGAGCCTGAACCAGTATGAAGAAGTCGGCCCGGAACTGATCGCCATTGCCGAACGCCTGCAACGCGACGAGGCAACGGACCCGCGGCGCCAGATCGCGGCACTGAGCCTGCTGTCGGTGACCCAGCGCCTGTCGGCCGGCGCCCAGACCTTCACCACGCCAGGGTCGGCCCAGAACGCGGTGACCTACATCATGGGCGATATCGCCTCGCTCGAGACGCTGATCGACGGCCTGCTCGATGGCGGCGGGCGCTATGGCCTGGCGCCGCTGACCGACCTCGAAATGCGCTTGCGCCTGAGTCGCACCCGCGACAGCTTCCGCGAATACGTCAAGAGTGTCACGCCACTGATCGGCAACCTGACCAGCTACGCCGGCGCACGCGCCGCCGAACGCCTGATCTCGCGCGACAGTGAGCCGCTGCGCGTGATGCTTGCGACACTGCACAAGAATTACCAGCGTGACCAGGCCGAGATCAGCCCATGGTTCTGGTTCTCGATTGGCGCCGGCGTGTTTACGCTGCTCGCCGCCTTTGGCACCGCCTACGCCATGCTGCAAGAATCGCGCGAGCGCGCCTTCGGCGCCGAACAGCGCCGCCAGGAAGCCGAAGCGATGCGCCACCTGGCGCAGACCAAGGAAGAAGAAGCCAAGGCCACCAATGAACAGAACCAGGCCGCTATTTTGCGCCTGATGAACGAACTGCAGGACGTCGCCGACGGTGACTTGACGGTGCAGGCGACGGTGTCGGAAGACATCACCGGCGCGATTGCCGACTCGGTCAACTACACGGTTGAAGAGCTGCGCGAGCTGGTGGTGCGGGTCATCCGCACGGCGGAACAGGTGGCGCGCGCCTCGGGCGGTGCGCAGCAGGTGTCGACCGAGCTGCTGGGCGCCGCCGAGCAGCAGTCGCGCGAGATTCAGGATGCGTCGACCACGACGCTGCGCCTGGCCGGCCTGATTACCGACGTGTCGCGTTCGGCCCTGGAATCGGCCGACGTGGCGCGCCAGTCGGTGGCGGCGGCGGCGCAGGGTTCGACCGCGGTGCAAAATGCGATCGAGGGCATGCAGGAGATTCGCGAGCAGATCCAGGAAACCTCCAAGCGCATCAAGCGCCTGGGCGAATCGTCGCAGGAGATCGGCGAGATCACCGAGCTGATTTCGGACATTACCGAGCAGACCAACGTGCTGGCGCTGAACGCCGCGATCCAGGCCGCATCGGCCGGCGAAGCGGGGCGCGGCTTCTCGGTGGTTGCCGAAGAGGTGCAGCGGCTGGCCGAACGCTCGGGCGACGCGGCCAAGCAGATCGGCGCGCTGGTGCGCACCATTCAGACCGACACCCACGATGCGGTGGCGGCAATGGAAAAATCGACCCAGGGTGTGGTCGAGGGGGCGCGCCTGTCGGACGCCGCCGGCGCCGCGCTGTCGGACATTTCGCGCGTCTCGAACCGCCTCGGTGAACTGATCGGCGACATGTCGACCGCCACCGAACGCCAGGCCACCAAGGCCACCGGCGTGGCCGACAAGATGCAGCAGATCCTCGCCGTGACCGAACAGACCCGCCAGGGTACCCGTCAGACCGCCCTGTCGATTCAGGAACTGTCGACGCTGGCGCAGGAATTGAAGGATTCGGTGTCCCGCTTCCGCGTGGTATCCTGACCGGGCAATGACGACCTTGAACCGCTCCAGCAGTTTTGATACCGGCCCGCTGTCCTGGGTCATTGGCGAAATCCGCGACGCCCTCACGCGCGCCGCCACGTCCCTGCGCGATGCCGCGGGCCGCTCGCCCGAGGCGCAGCCGACGTTGCTGCTGCATGCCAAGTCGCATCTGCACCAGGCGCATGGCGCCTTGCAGATGGTCGATGTCGAAGGCGTTGGCGTATTCACCGGCGCCGCCGAAGCGGTGCTCGACCGCTTCAAGGACGGGCAACTGCCCTGCAATGCCGAGAGCGTGCAGGTGGTGCTCGATGCCTTCGGGGCGTTGGGCGAATATCTCGACGAACTACTGGCCGGCGCGCCGCAACAGCCGGCCCGCCTGTTCCCGTATTACCGCGACATGGTCGAACGCCAGGGTGAACTCAAGGTCCATCCGGCCGATCTGCTGCCGCTTGATTTGCCGCGTGAGCTGTCGGCGCTGCCCGAGCTGGCCCCCGCCGCCATGGGCGAGGTTGATATCGCCACCTGCCGCGCACAGTTCGAAAAAGCCCTGCTGCCGTACCTGAAGGCCGAAGACGATGCCGCGCGCCGCGCGCAGGCAGACGACATGGTCGCCGCGATCGCCCCGATCGCCGGCGCGCAGGAAGCCCCGCGCGCGCGCCTGTTCTGGCAGGCGATGCACGCATTTGCCACCGTGGTCGCCGACGGCCAGGTGGCCACCGACCTGTATATCAAGCAGCTCTTCGGCCAGATCAACCTGCAATTGCGGCGCCTGGTCAAGGGCCAGCAGGATTCGCCCGAGGCGATGCTGCGCGACGCGCTATTCTTCGTGGCCGCCGCGCGCACGCCGGGCCCTGAAGCGCGCTCGCTGCGCCAGGCGCTGGGCCTGGACGGCGCGGTGCCGCACGACTACGCCGAACGCCGCTACGGAAAACTCGATCCGCAAGCCCTGAAGGAAGCGCGCGAAGCACTGGCGCGCACCAAGTCGGATTGGGATCTGATCGCCGGCGACGGCAAGCCTGACGCCGCCGTCGAAAACGACTTCAACGACGCCCTGGCGCGCCTGGCCGGCGCCAGCGAAAAGCTGGGCGCGCCCGCGTTGGCGCAGCTGCTGCGTGAACTGGGCCGCGCGGCCGGCGACTCGGTGCAATCGGGCCGCGACGACCAGTTCGGCCTCGAGATGGCCGCAGCCATGCTGTTCGTCGAGAACAGCCTGGACCAGTTGCGCCAGCTGCCCGACGATTTCTCGCAGAATGCCGAAGCCGTCGGCGCGCGCCTGCTGGCGCTGGCCGCCGGCGAGACGCCGCCCGACGCGCCGCACTGGCAGGGCGAACTGGCGCGCCAGATCCAGCAGGGCCAGACCGTGGCCGTGCTGGCGGGCGAAGTCAAGGCCGGCCTGCGCCAGATCGAAAAGCTGCTCGACGATTACTACGACGACCCATCGAAACACCAGGTGCTGGAACAGACCGGGCCGGTGCTGCATAGCCTGCAGGGCGCGTTCGCGATCCTCGACCAGGAGCAGGCCGTGCTGACCCTGCGCCACGTCGAAGACGCGGTGCTCCAGCTGGCCAGCAGCGGTCTCGATGTCACGGCGCAGCACGCGTCGCTGCACAACATCGCCCAGAACATCGGCGCGCTCGGCTTCTTTGCCGATCTGCTGGCGCAAGACAGCGCGCTGGCGCGCGGTCGCTTCACCTTCGACCTTGACAAGCAGCTGCTGCGCGAACTGCCGTTCGAGTTCGTCGAGGCGCCGCAGGCCGAGGTGGCCAGCGTTGTCGACACGCCGGCCGCGCCGGTCGTTGTCGACGCTGCGCAGAACGACGCACAAAACGACGCACCGAACGACGCACAGAACGACGCACAGAACGACATCGATGCCGAACTGCTCGAGATCTTCATCGCCGAAGCGCAGGAAGTGCTTGCCTTTGTGGTCGAGACGCTGCCGCGCGCGGCCGACGAGCCGGGCAACCAGGAAACCCTGACAGGGCTGCGCCGCGCCTTCCACACGCTCAAGGGCAGCAGCCGCATGGTGGGCCTGGACGCGTTCGGCGCGACCGCCGCCAGCATCGAGCGGGTGATGAATGTCTGGCTGGCCGATGGCCGCGCGGCTACCGCCGACATGCTGGCGCTGCTCGCACATGCCTACGCCGAACTCGATGCCTGGGTGACCGAACTGGCCGCCGGACAGGTGTCGCGGCGCGATGGCGCGGCGCTGATCGAGGTTGCCGCGCGGGTGCAGGAAGGTGGCGCATTCGAGCCGCTGACCGACGCTGCGCCGGCGCCGGTCGTGGAACCCGATGGCGATGTGCAGCTGGATGCGCAGCTGGACGCGCAGTTGGATGCTCAGTTGGATGATATTCCCGTGCTCGACACGCAGGTCACGCCAGCGGGCGTTGACGCCGTGCGGCGCGTGGGCGACCTGGCCATTGGCCAGGCGCTGCACGACGTGTACCTGCTTGAAACCGAATCGCTGTGCGCCACGCTGGAAACCGCATTCGCGCAGCTGCGCAGCGATCCGGCGCAGGGCGCTTCGCCCGATGCGATCACCGCGGCGCACACGCTGGCCGGCACCTCGGCCACGGTCGGCTACACCGACCTGTGCGAACTGGCGCACGCGCTGGAGATGACGCTCGAGAATCTCACCGTGCCGGGCGCACTGATCGACGAGGACGGGCTGGACCTGTTCGATGCGACGCTGTCGCGCATGCGCACGATGCTGCAAGTGTTCACGCTGGGCGAACTGGCGCCGGCGCAGCTGGACCTGATCGAACAGCTGGCCGCGTTGCGCGCGCGCCTGGAGGCGTCGCCCTTCGACAAGCTTGAACCGGCGCTGGCGACGCAGCTCGATGCGCTGTTCGCCGACGCCTATGACCAGTTGCTGGCCGACCCGCCGCCGTTCGCGGCGCCTGCTGCGCGCGCCGTCGGACATAAAGCTGCGCCAGCGACGGACGATATCGACGACATATTTGCGTCGATGGGCGAGGATCCGTTCGCCGCGCCGGCGCTGGACCAGGCTACGCCGCCGCAAGCCGCCGAGTTCGTGGCGGTGACGCCGGATGAAGCAGTGTTGGCCGAACCGGAATCTGAACCCGAACCGGAGCCAGAATCGGAGCCAGAATCGGAGTCAGAACCGGAGCCAGAACCGGAGCCAGAACCGGGGCCAGAACCGGAAATCGAACCGGAGCCGGAGAATCAACCGGCGTCCGAACCCGACGACCTGCTCGAGCCGGAACTGGTCGGCGCCAATGGGTATGTCGACGAGATCGACGCCGACCTGCTGCCGGTGTTCCTGGAAGAAGCGGCCGACCTGCTGCCGCGCATCGGCCACGACCTGCGCCAGTGGCAGCAGGAGCCGTCCAACGCCGCCGTCGCGCAGCGCATGCAGCGCGATCTGCACACGGTCAAGGGCAGTGCGCGCATGGCCGGCGCGATGCGCCTGGGCCAGCACGCGCACGAACTGGAAACGCAGATCGAGAACATGGTCCACGCCGGCACATCGACGCTGCTGGCAACTGCATTCGACGAACTGCTGGCCAACTACGACGGCGCAATGCTGTTGTTCGAACAGCTGCAGCAGCCGGCGACAGCGCAAGCGGATGCGGCCGCGACCGTGACTGCCACCGCGCCAGCGCTGGCGCCGACCGAGCCGGCGCGCGCGCCGCTGGTGCGCGTGCGCGCCGACATCCTCGACCGCGTGGTGAACCAGGCGGGCGAAGTGTCGATCACGCGCTCCCGTCTCGAAAATCAGATCGGCGTGCTCAAGTCGTCCCTGGGCGACTTCTCGGACAACGTGGGCCGCCTGCGGCGCCAGTTGCGCGAGATCGAGATGCAGGCCGAATCGCAGATCGCCTCGCGCCTGTCGATCGCCGGCGAGCGCGAATTCGATCCGCTCGAATTCGACCGCTTCACGCGCTTGCAGGAACTCACGCGCATGCTGGCCGAGAGCGTCGACGACGTCGCCTCGTTCCAGGAAAGCCTGGCGCGCACGGTCGATTCGGCCAATGAAGAACTCTCGTCCCAGGCGCGCATGACGCGCGACCTGCAGCGCGACCTGATGCGGGTGCGGATGGTGCCGTTTGCCAGCTTGTCAGAGCGCCTGTTCCGCGTCGCGCGCCAGACGGCGAAAGAAACCGACAAGCGCGTGAACCTCGATATCCGGGGCGGCGCGGTGGAGATCGACCGGGGCGTGCTGGAACAGATGGCCGCGCCGTTCGAACACTTGCTGCGCAACGCGATCGTGCACGGCATCGAGCCGCGCGCGGCGCGCCAGGGCGCAGGTAAAGCCGAGACGGGCGAGCTGCTGGTGCAGGTCAGCCAGCACGGCAACGAAGTGTTGATCAACTTCAGCGACGACGGCGCGGGCCTGGACCTCGAGCGCATCCGCGCCAAGGCGCTGGCCGGGGGCCTGATCGCCGAGGGCGACGATGCGCCCGACGAACAAGTCACCGACCTGATTTTCGAACCGGGCTTTTCGACGGCGGACACGCTGACCGAATTGGCCGGCCGGGGCGTGGGCATGGACGTGGTGCGTTCCGAAGCCCAGGCGCTGGGTGGCCGCGTCTCTGTGGCCTCCGAAGCGGGGCAGGGCGCGCGCTTTACCATCACGCTGCCGCTCACGCTGGCCGTGGCGCAGGTGGTGCTGGTGGTGGCCGGTGGCCGCACGCACGCAGTGCCGTCGACGCTGGTCGAGGCGGTGCAGCAGGTGCGCGAAGCCGACCTCGCAGCCGCGATCGAGGACGGCAACATCGCACTGGCCGGCCACGAGCTGGCGCTGTATGGCTTGCCGGGCCTGCTGGGTGACGAAGAAGAAGCCCGAATTACGACGCACCGTTCGACGCCGGTGCTGGTGCTCAATGGCGGCAGCCGCCGCATCGCGCTGCGCGTGGACGAGGTGCTGGGCAACCGCGAGGTGGTGGTCAAGAACATCGGCCGTCAAATGGCGCGCATGCCGGGCATCGATGGCGCCACCATCCTGGGTTCGGGCGAGATCGTCCTGATCCTCGATCCGCTGGCGCTGGCGCAGCAGCCGCAGGGCGAAGCGCGCACGAAGCAGGCGGCGGCAGCGCCGCAGGCGCGACGCCCCACGGTGATGGTGGTCGACGATTCGCTGACGGTGCGACGCGTGACGCAGCGCCTGCTCGAGCGCGAAGGTTATCGCGTGGTGCTGGCCAAGGACGGGATCGAAGCGCTGGAGTTGATCGGGGAGGGCGCACCGGACCTGATGCTGGTCGATATCGAGATGCCGCGCATGGACGGCTTCGACCTGACGCGCAATGTGCGTGGCAACGAGGCGACGCGCGCGATCCCGATCATCATGATCACGTCGCGCACGGCCGACAAGCACCGCAACGTGGCGCTGGGGCTGGGCGTGAATGCCTACTTCGGCAAGCCGTATCAGGAGACGGTGCTGCTGGCGGCGATCGAAGGATTGCTGGCGCGCGAGGCTGCGTAACGACGACGATCAGTCGTCGTTCACGTCCTCCACCTCCGCCACCACCTTCTTCACCACCGCAAACCGCGCCAACGTGCGCTGCCTCGCCGCGTCGTGCTCCACGACCGGCGCCGGATAATCCCGTCCCAGCACCACGCCACGCGCCGCCAGCACGTCATCCTTGACCAGCCACGGCGCGTGGATCTGCTTGCCGTCGAGCTGCGCCAGTTGCGGCAGGTAGCGCCGGATGAATTCACCGCGCGCGTCGAAGCGCGTCGATTGCGTCACCGGATTGAAGATCCGGAACCACGGCTGCGCATCGCACCCGGTCGACGCCGCCCACTGCCAGCCACCGTTGTTCGAGGCCAGATCGTAATCATTGAGCTTGAGCGCGAAATAACGCTCGCCGCGGCGCCAGTCGATGCCGAGGTCCTTGGTCAGAAAACTCGCCGTGACCATGCGCAGCCGGTTGTGCATGAAGCCAGTCTGGTTCAGTTGCAGCATGGCCGCATCGACCAGCGGAAAGCCCGTGCGGCCGTCGCACCAGGCCGCGAACAGCGCATCGGCCTCGTCCCCGGTATCCCACTCGACGACATCGAACGCCGGCTTGAATGAGCGCAGGACCACATGCGGGTTCTGCGACAGCACCATCGCATAGAAGTCGCGCCAGATGAGCTCGGACAGCCACACCGCCGCGCCGGTCCCGCCCGCGCCCGACTGCACCATCTGCTGCGCCGTGCGCACCAGGTGGCGGATCGACGTGGTGCCAAAGCGCAGGTGCGCCGACAGCCTGGACGTGCCTTCCTCGGCCGGGAAGTCGCGCGCGCGGCCGTAGTCGGCCATCTCGCTTACGAACGCTTCAAACAATTCTTCGGCCCCATCCATCCCGGGTGGCAACGGCGCCTCGCCCGACGTGAAGCCGATGTCGTCGAGGCCTGGCAGTGCAGGCGGCGCGCCGGTGGGCCTGGCGAACGTGTGGGCGAACGCATCGACCGGGTACGCGGCCAGCGTTTCAGGATGGGCCGCCAGGCGCTTGAGCCAGGCGTTCTTGTAAGGCGTGAACACCGAGAACACGCCGCCGGCGAGCGTGAGCACTTCCTGCTTTTCAAAAATGACCTGGTCCTTGTAGCCGTGGAAGGCGCAGTCGCGTTCGGCCAGGCGCGCCGCCACCTCGTCATCGCGCGCGATGGCCGACGGTTCATAGTCGCTGTTGGCATGCACGGCATCGATGCCGAGTTCTTCCGCGAGAGCAACGACTTCATCGCGGGCGCTCCCGTGGCGCACGATCAGGTAGCCTCCAAGACGACGCAGTTCGACGTCCAGCTGGGCCAGGCTGGCATGGATGAAACGCAGGCGCCGGTCATCTTGTGGCAACCCATCCAGAATGTCGGTGTCGTACACAAACACGCAATACACCTGTTGCGATGAACGCAGGGCGTGGTGCAGGGCGGCGTGGTCGAACGCACGCAGATCGCGGCGGAACCAGACTAAAGACTTGCTTAAATTCATCATCGTGTTCGAGGTCAAGGCGGGTGCAGATTTTACCGCCCATGATCGAAACCTGTGGCGCCCGCGGAGCGCTCCCGATGGCCTCCGGGGCAAATGGGTGTAAACTGTCGAAAAGCGTAAGGTTGTTCTGCAGATACCTGGCAGCCGTTCAACAGAAGTAACAACGTGAGAGTGCGCCTTTTGAGAGCAATCGTATGAAAAAAAGCAAAGTTGGCAAAACTCTTCCGATGCCGGGCATGCCCCATGAGCAGGGCGATGCCCTGGTGGCGCCGGGGCCTGCCGCGTCCGGCCTGAACCTGGCGAACCACTTCCTGATCGCCATGCCGTCGATCCAGGATCCCGTCTTCGGCGGCACCGTCGTCTATGTCTGCGAGCACAACGACAAAGGCGTGCTTGGCGTGGTCATCAACAAGCCGACCGACATGACGATGGAAACCCTGTTCGACCGCGTCGACCTCAAGCTGGCCGAAGGCTTGCGCGCCACCGTCGTCGACGAGCCGATCATGTTCGGCGGCCCCGTGCAAGATGACCGCGGCTTCGTGCTGCATTCCCCTGGTGGGCGCTATTCGTCGTCGCTTACGGTTACCGACGACGTCTCGTTTACCACCTCCATCGACGTGCTCGAAGCCGTCGCCAACGGTGGCGGGCCGGCGCGCATGCTGGTGTCCATCGGCTATGCCGGCTGGAGCCCGGGCCAGCTCGAAGAAGAAATCTCGCGCAACGGCTGGCTGACGGTGGGCGCCGACGCGCGCGTGCTGTTCGACCTGCCGATCGAAGAACGTTACCACGCCGCCATCAAGCTGCTGGGCATCGATCCCTTCATGCTCGCCACCGAAGCCGGCCATGCATAAGGCGTTCCAGTTCAAGAAACGCGTGCATGGTTGATATCGTCCTGGGCTTCGACTTCGGCATCAAGCGCATCGGCATTGCCATGGGCAACACCCTGACTGGGCAGGCCCAGCCGCTGCGTGTCGTCAGCGCGATCGACAACGCCACCCGCTTCCAGATCATCGGCGACCTGATCGCGCAGTGGCAGCCGGCGCGCCTGGTCGTTGGCGAGCCGCGCCATCCCGATGGCGCCGAGCACGACATGACCCTGCGCAGCCGCCGCTTCGCCAACCAACTGCATGGCCGCTTCAACCTGCCCGTCGAACTCGTCGATGAACGCTATTCGTCGGCCGTGATCGCTTCAAAGCGCGGCGACGTCATCGACGACAAGGCGGCCGCCATTATTTTGCAACAGTATTTTGACGCCTCACGCTAACCCTATGCCCACCAACAAACACGCATTCGATGCCGAAGCGCTTTATCGCGAGCTGCTCGCCCAGGTCCGCGCGGGCCTGGACGGCGTTCTTGAGCCGGCCATCGTCGGCATCCATTCCGGCGGCGCCTGGCTGGCCGAGCGCCTCGCGCGCGACCTCGACCTGACGCACCGCCTCGGCTCCATCGACGTCTCGTTCTACCGCGACGATTATGCGCGCAAGGGCCTGCACCCCGACGTGAAGCCGACCCACATCCGCTTCGCGGTCGACGGTGCCACCGTGGTGCTGGTCGACGACGTGCTGCAGACTGGCCGCACCACGCGCGCGGCCATCAACGTGCTGTTCGATTACGGCCGTCCGGCCTGCATCCGCCTGGCCGCGCTGGCCGACCGGGGCGGGCGCGAGCTGCCGGTGGCCGCCGATTTCGTCGGCACCCACGCCTCGCTCGAGGCCAACGAGTCGCTGTGCCTGCAGCGCGATGAAACAGGCCAACTTTCGCTTACCATCGAACAACACAATGCCGATCCTGCACAATAATCCGCAACTGAACAAAAACGGCGAGCTGCAGCACCTGCTCACCATCGAGGGACTCAAGAAGGCGCACATCGACCACATCCTCGATACCGCATCGAGCTTCGTGGGCATCTCGGACCGCGAGGTCAAGAAGGTCCCACTCATGCGCGGCAAGAGCGTGTTCAATCTGTTTTTCGAGAACTCGACGCGTACCCGCACCACGTTCGAGATCGCGTCCAAGCGCCTGTCGGCCGACGTCATCAACCTGAACATCCAGGCCTCGTCGACCACCAAGGGCGAATCGCTGCTCGACACGATCGACAACCTGGCCGCGATGCACGCCGATATGTTCGTGGTGCGCCACGCGCAGTCAGGCGCGCCGTACATGATCGCGCAGCATTTGAATCGGACCAGATCCGACGTCCATGTCGTCAACGCCGGCGACGGGCGCCACGCGCACCCGACCCAGGGCCTGCTCGACATGTACACGATCCGGCACTACAAGAAAGACTTCACGAACCTGCGCGTGGCCATCGTCGGCGACATCCTGCACAGCCGCGTGGCCCGTTCGGACATCCACGCACTGACCACGCTGGGCGTGCCCGAAGTGCGCGCCATCGGCCCGCACACGCTGCTGCCGGGCGGCCTTGATCAGATGGGCGTGCGCACCTTCACCAATATGGATGAAGGATTGAAGGACGTCGACGTCATCATCATGCTGCGCCTGCAGAACGAGCGCATGAGCGGCGCGCTGCTGCCGTCGGCGCAAGAATATTTCAAGAGCTACGGCCTGACGCCCGAGCGCCTCGCGCTGGCGAAACCCGACGCGATCGTGATGCACCCGGGCCCGATGAACCGCGGCGTCGAGATCGATTCGGCAGTGGCCGACGGCAGCCAGGCGGTGATCCTGCCGCAGGTGACGTTCGGGATCGCAGTACGGATGGCAGTCATGAGCATTTTGGCAGGAACCCACGCATGAAACTCCATATCAAGAACGGGCGCGTGATCGACCCGGCAAACGGCATCGACGCCGTGCAAGACCTGTTTATCGTCGACGGCAAGATCGCCGCCGTCGGCAGCGCACCTCAGGACTTTACGGCCGATCGCAGTATCGACGCGAGCGGCCTCGTGGTCGCCCCGGGCCTGGTCGATTTGTCGGCGCGCCTGCGCGAGCCGGGTTACGAATACAAGGCCACGCTCGAATCCGAGCTGCAGGCTGCGATGCAGGGCGGCGTCACCTCGCTGGTGTGCCCACCCGACACCGATCCGGTGCTCGACGAACCGGGCCTGGTCGAGATGCTCAAGCACCGCGCGCGCATGCTCGATCAAGCCAATGTGCACCCGCTGGGCGCACTGACCGTGGGCCTGAAAGGCCAGGCCCTGACCGAGATGGCCGAACTGACCGAAGCCGGCTGCATCGGCTTCGCGCAGGCCGAAGAACCGATCCTCGACACCACCGTACTGCTGCGCGCGATGCAGTACGCGAAAACGTTCGAGTACACCGTGTGGCTGCGCCCGCAAGACGCCCACATCGGCCGCGGCGGCGTGGCCCATGCCGGCCCGCTGGCTTCGCGCCTTGGCTTGTCGGGCGTGTCGGTGATGTCCGAGACCATCGCGCTGCACACGATCTTCGAACTGATGCGCGCCACCGGCGCGCGCGTGCACCTGTGCCGTATTTCGTCAGCCGCGGGCCTGGACCTGATTCGCGCCGCGAAGAAGGAAGGCCTGAACGTGACGGCCGACGTCGGCGTGCACCACCTGCACATGACGGATGCCGACATCGGCTTCTTCGACTCGAACGCGCGCCTGACGCCACCACTACGCTCGCAGCGCGACCGCGATGCGATCCGCGCCGCGCTCACTGACGGCACAGTCGACGCGATCTGCTCCGACCACACGCCGGTCGACGACGACGAAAAGCTGCTGCCGTTCGGCGAAGCCTCGCCCGGCGCGACGGGCCTCGAGCTGCTGCTGGCGCTCACGCTCAAGTGGGCGCACGACCAGCACACCGATGCCGATGCGGCGCTGGCGCTGGCCATCGGCAAGATCACCTGCAACGCCGCGCGCATCACCGGCCTGCCGGCGGGAACGCTCAGCGTGGGCGCGGCGGCCGACGTGGTGCTGTTCGACCCGGCCGCGCGCTGGATGGTCGATGGCCGTGCGCTCGCCAGCCAAGGCAAGCACACGCCGTTCCTTGGCTACGAACTGGCCGGTCAGGTGCGCATGACCGTCGTGCGCGGCCGCGTGGCGTACCAGCGTTAATGCAACCCGGCGCGGGCTTCGCGTGAAGCCCGCGCCTTCACGGCTCCCATCACTTTGAATATCCGGCTTGCCTGGCGCCTCGCGCGCATCACCGCCCATCTGTGCGAAGGCTTGGCGACCTGCGCGCTGGTGTTTCCGTTTGCGTCTTCGTCACGGCGCGCGCGCATCACGCGCCGCTGGTCGCGCCAGCTGCTGCGCCTGTGCCGCGTGAGCGTCGCGCGCGACGGCGGCGTGCCCCCGCTCGCGCATGCGCTGGTGGTGGCCAATCATGTGTCGTGGCTCGACATCTTCGTCATTAACTCGCTGACCCCAAGCCGCTTCGTGGCCAAGGCCGAAATCCGGGAATGGCCCGTGATGGGCCGCCTGGCCGCCGGCGCCGGCACCGTGTTCATCGCGCGCGGCAACCGGCGCGAATTGCGTCACGTGTTCAAGGGGCTGGTCGATGTGCTGAAGCAGGGCGAGCGCGTGGCGCTGTTCCCGGAAGGGACGACCGGCCTGCAAGGCCAGGTGCTGCCGTTTCACGCCAACCTGTTCGAAGCGGCGATCGATGCCGGCGTGCCGGTCCAGCCGTATGCGCTGGCCTATGTCAGCGCCGACGGCGCGCACCATCCGTCGATCGAATACATCGGCGAGACCACCTTTGTCGACAGCCTGTTCAAGATTTTGCAGGGGCCGCCGGTGATGGCGCGCCTGACCTGCCTGGCGCCGCTCGAAAGCGTCGGCGCGCACCGGCGCGAGCTGGCGCAGGCGTCGCAGGAGGCGGTGGCAAATGCGGTGACGGGCGCGGTCGGCCCGGCAATCTGAACGTCGTTCCCGCGGAGGCGGGAACCCAAGTGTAGCCGGCCAGCGGCCTAAAAATCACCCTTCGATAAACGTTCGGACCACGCAATAGCATGAACATTCTGTGAGTTCACTTGGATTCCCGCCTGCGCGGGAATGACGTGCATGCTTTGCGTATAAATATTTTGGACAGCAGTGCGCCTGCGCGGGAACGACGGTCTTTGGTTTGCTGGCAAAAATTGGCCAGCCGGCCCTTACCCCTTCTTGCCGCCGTGCTCCCGGTACTCGGGACAATCCACCTGAATCAGCGTGCGGTCTTCGAGGCACACGGCCGTCAGCTTCCCGCCCCAGACGCAGCCGCTGTCCAGACCGATCAGGTTGGGCCGCTGCACCACGCCCAGCGCCGACCAGTGGCCGAACACCACCGTCACGTCCTGCGTCCTGCGCGCCGGCAGGTCGAACCATGGCAGCAGGTCGCTGCCGGTCGGGCCGGTGTCGGTTTCCTTGTGCTTGAAGTCCATCGCCCCATCCGGCGCGCACAGGCGCATGCGCGTGAGCGCGTTGACGATGCAGCGCAGGCGCTCGATGCCGGTCAGGCGCTCATCCCAGCGGTCGGGCTGGTTGCCATACATTTCGGAGAGAAAAGCGAGCCAGTCGTCGCCCTGCAGCGCGCGTTCGACTTCGCCGGCCAGCGCCATCGTCTGCGCCGCATCCCATTGCGGCGCCACGCCGGCGTGCACCAGCAGGTGATTGTCGACGAACATCGCCAGCGGCCGCGCGCGCAGCCAGGCGACCAGTTCATCGCGGTCGGGCGCATTCAGGATCTCTTCGAGTGTGTCTGAGCGGCTCAGGCGCTGGGCGCCGCCCGCCACTGCGATCAGGTGCAGATCGTGGTTGCCGAGCAGGGCGTCGACCCGTCCGCCGCTCGATTCGTTGAGCGCCTTCATGCGCCGCAGCGCCATGAGCGACTCGGGGCCGCGGTTGATCAGGTCACCCACGAACAGGATGCGCGCGTCGTCGCCCGCCACGAGGGCAATGCGGTCAAGCAGCAGCTGCGCTTCATGCGCGCAGCCTTGAAGGTCGCCAATGGCGTAAGTCGTCATATTCTTGTTCTGGCAGGACCTCGCGGCCTGGCGTTGTAAAGGGCGGTGCGGGTGATGCTTTGGCGGATACTAAATGATTTTGTGCGCGAGAGGTGTTTTTGCGTTGCCGCGCACACCGATGAAAAGATAAATACGGGTGCCCGGCAGGCACGTTCAGTCCGGTACAATGAAGCCGGATTTCCCTTGATGAATAGAGTGCCGTGGCTGCTTCCATTCCCGACTTTCGCGGAGGGCTGCACAAGAATAGCACCGAAAGAAAACAATAATGTTCTCGTTTTTTGTCAGTTTCCTTTCCTGCGCATTGCTCACGCTGCTGGTCATCAAGACCGCGCGAAAACATGGCATGGGACTCGATGGTGATTTCACCGGCGTACAAAAAAATCATACGCATGCGGTCGCGCGCATCGGCGGCATTCCAATCTTTCTGGCGGTGGTAGTGGCGTCCGGTTTATCGATCTTGCGCCAGCCGCAAATGGCATCGTGGCTGGCAACCTTGATTGCCTGCGCCACGATTGCATTGTCCGGTGGTATTGCCGAAGACTATACGGGAAAGGTCTCGCCGAGCCGGCGCCTGTTTCTGACGATGCTGGCGGCAGGCTTTGGCTATTGGCTGCTCGACGCGCGGGTCGGTCGACTCGATCTGCCGTGGGCCGTGGTGCCGCTGGAATCGATCTGGATCGTGCTGCCATTGACGTTGCTTGCCGTGGCCGGTATTGCCAACGCCATCAATATCATCGACGGCTTCAATGGCCTGGCCGGCGTGATCAGTATCTTCATGCTGCTGTCGCTGTCGTATGTGGCCTTGCAGGTGGGCGATATGTTCGTGCTGGTGGCGGCATTGATCGTCGCCGGTGCCACGGCCGGCTTCCTGATCTGGAATTATCCGGTGGGCCTGATTTTCCTTGGCGACGGCGGGGCGTATTTCCTCGGCTTCCTGCTGGGCGAGCTGGCCCTGTTGCTGGTGATGCGCAATCCTTCGGTGTCGACCTGGTACGCGGCGCTATTGCTGATTTATCCTGCTTTTGAAACCATATTCTCTGCTTACCGCCGCATGTTTGTCCGTGGTAAATCGCCAACACTGCCCGACGGTATTCACCTGCATAGTTTGATTTTCCGGCGCATCGTGCAATGGACGGTGGGCCCGCGCGAAGCGCGTGCACTGATGAAACGCAATGCGCGTACCTCGCCTTATTTATGGCTGTTTTCATTGCTGGCCGTGATACCGGCAACCGTGTTCTGGGAAAGCACGGGCGCATTGATGGTGTTCTGTCTGTTGTTCATAATCAGTTACCTATGGTTGTATGGACGCATTGTCCGATTCAAGTCCCCACGCTGGCTTTTTTTAAGCAAGAAAGACTAATCAGGTATTGTTGATGTAGTATATTGCGACATTTGGTGAGTATTCACCGATAGCCAGCAATTGCTGAATCTGCATTCAATTTTTAACGAACGAGGAACGATGATGGATCTGTCGAATATGTCGGTAGGCGATTTGCGCAACCTGCAAGAACAAATCAAGCAGGAAATGAAAACGCGTGAAACCCAGGAAGTGCAAAAAGCACGTGAACAAATCCTGGCAATCGCGCAAAGCGTTGGCGTGTCGCTGAAAGACCTGATGGCTACCACCGGCCGTGGTTCGAAAGGCGCGACTGTCGCCGTGCGTTACCGTCACCCGCAAGAGTCCAGCCAACAGTGGACCGGCCGTGGCCGTCAACCGAAGTGGGTCAAGGAATGGGTCGAAGGCGGCAAGTCGATCGACGACCTGCGCGTCTAAACACCGGGTCCAGTCACGATCATCGCTCCGCCACGCGGAGCATGCGCCGCGCGCTTGCATGAGCGTCGGCGCCAGTGGCTAGCCGCTACTGAAAACCGGGGTACGCATTCGCCGTTCCCGTCAGTCCTCATTACCCTTGTTGTTCATTTATTGCTGCTCCCTGGGCGGCCTGTCCCTGCGCGCGCCATTCCCCCGCCTGTCACGCTTGCCGTTACAATAGCCACTACTTATCAATCCTCCAATATTCCAGGGAATAAAAATGGTTGCTCTCTCCAAAACGATTTTCAAAGCCTACGATATTCGCGGCATCATCGACAAGACCCTGGACGCCGGCATCGCGCGGCACATCGGTCGTGCATTCGGCGCTGCCGCGCTGGCCAAGGGAGAGAGCAAGGTCGTCATCGGCCGCGATGGCCGCCTGTCCGGCCCTGAACTGACCGCCGCATTGGGCGAAGGCCTGCGCGACGCCGGCGTCGACGTGATCGACCTGGGCATGGTTGCCACGCCGATGGTCTACTTCGGCACCAATGTGCTCGATACGCGCTCCGGCATCATGGTCACCGGCAGCCATAACCCGCCCGACTACAACGGCTTCAAGATGGTCCTCGCGGGTGAGGCGATCTATGGCGACGCCATCACCGGCCTGCACGACAGCATCGCAGCCTACGATGGCGCCATCGCTGCGCAGCGCGGCGGCTACAGCACCCATGACATCCGTGCCGCCTACCTCGAGCGCATCATTGGCGACGTCAAGCTGGCGCGCCCGATCAAGATCGCGGTCGACTGCGGCAACGGCGTGGCCGGCGCCTTTGCGGGCGACCTGTATCGCGGCATGGGCGCCGAAGTGGTCGAGCTGTTCTGCGAAGTCGATGGCACGTTCCCGAATCACCATCCCGACCCGGCGCACCCCGAGAATCTGCAAGACCTGATCCGCGCGCTGCAAGAGACCGACGCCGAAATCGGCCTGGCCTTCGACGGCGACGGCGACCGCCTCGGCATCGTCACCAAGGATGGCCAGATCATCTTCCCGGACCGCCAGATGATGCTGTTCGCGGCCGACGTGCTCTCGCGCGTGCCGGGCGGCGAGATCCTGTACGACGTCAAGTGCACGCGCCACCTGGCGCCGTACATCGAGCAGCATGGCGGCAAGCCGCTGATGTGGAAGACCGGTCACTCGCTGGTCAAGGCCAAGCTCAAGGAAACCGGCGCACCGCTGGGCGGCGAGATGAGCGGCCATATCTTCTTCAAGGAGCGCTGGTACGGCTTCGACGACGGCATGTACGCCGGTGCGCGCATGCTCGAGATCCTGACCAAGCAGCAAGACCCGTCGGCGCTGCTCAACAGCCTGCCGATGGCCAGCAGCACGCCCGAACTGCACCTGCACCTGCAAGAAGGCGAGAACTTCACGATCATCGACCACCTGCGCGCCAACGCCACCTTCCCGACGTCCGAGAAAATCAACGACATCGACGGCCTGCGCGTCGAGTACGCCGATGGCTTCGGCCTGGCCCGTTCGTCGAACACGACGCCGGTGGTGGTGCTGCGCTTTGAAGGCGAATCGCCAGAAGCACTGGCGCGCATCCAGGCCGAGTTCAAGGCCGTGATCCTGGCCGCCAAGCCCGACGCCGATCTGCCGTTCTAAGGACTGTCGCTTGAAGATTCTACTGGTGCGCGTGTCGTCGCTGGGCGACGTGCTGCATAATCTGCCGATGGTGGCCGACCTGCTGCGCGCGCATCCGGGCGCCACGATCGACTGGGTGGTGGAAGAGGGCTATGTGAGCCTCGTGCGCCTCAATCCCCATGTGCGCAGGATCATGCCGTGGGCGCTGCGCCGCTGGCGCAAGAGCCTGGGCAAGAGAGAAACGCGCGCCGAGATCCGTGCGTTCTTTCGCACGCTGCGCGGAGAAGAATACGACTACGTGTTTGACACCCAGGGCCTGCTCAAGACCGGCATCATCATGGGCGCGGCGCGCGTGCGCAAGGGCGGCAAGAAGGTCGGCCTGGCCAATGGCAGCGAAGGCTCGGGCTATGAAGGCATCTCGCGCATCTTCCATACCGACAGCATCCCATTGAACCCGCGCACGCATGCCGTGGCGCGCGGACGCATGGTCGCCGGCGCGGCGCTCGATTACAGCGTCGACTCGGCGCCGGAATTCGGCCTGCCGGCGCCGACTGCCGACAGCCGGCCCGCGTTCGTGCCGTTCGAGGACTACGCGGTCTTCTTCCATGGCACCGCACGCGCGGCCAAGAAGTGGCCGGATGCGAACTGGATTGCACTGGGCGCGGCGCTTGCGCCGATGCCGGTGCTGTTGCCGTGGGGTTCAAAAGCCGAACACGAGGATGCCGAAGCCCTCGCCGCCGCAATCCCCAATGCACGCGTGCTGCCGAAGCTGTCGATGATGGATGCGGTGCTGCTGGCGCAGCATGCGCGCCTTGCTGTGGGCGTCGACACGGGCCTGACCCATATCGCCGCCGCCTTCGTGCGGCCGACGATCGAGATTTACTGCGATTCGCCGAAGTGGAAGACCGAAGGCAACTGGTCCGATCGCATCGTCAATCTGGGCGACCTGGGTGCGCCGCCCCCGAGCGACGAGGTCATCGCCGCGGCGCGGCGCCTGCTGGCGTCGGCGTGACATGAACCGCACGCTGTACTCCACGCTCTGGTGGCTGGCCATGCCGGCCGTGCTGGGCCGGCTCTGGTGGCGCGGGCGCAAGGAACCGGGCTATCGCAAGCACTGGGACGAACGCCTGGCCCTCGGTGGGCCTGCGGCTGGCGAGCGGCCCACGATCATGGTGCACGCCGTGTCGGTGGGCGAAACGCGCGCCAGCGAGCCGCTGATCGATGCGCTCTTGCTGGCCTGGCCCGACAGCCGCATTCTGCTCACGCACATGACGCCGACTGGCCGCGCTACCGGGCGCGACCTGTTCGCGCACCACGGCGGACGCGTCGTGCAGGCATACCTGCCCTATGACACGGGCGCCATGACTGCGCGCTTCCTGCGCCGCCATCGGCCGCGCGCATGCATCCTGATGGAGACCGAGGTCTGGCCGAACCTGATTCACGCCTGCACGCGCCAGGGCGTGCCGGTCGTGCTGGCCAATGCACGCCTGTCGGAGCGCTCGCTCAAGCGGGGCCGCAAGGCCGGCGCCGTGATGCTGGAGGCTGCGCGCTCGTTTGCGCTGGTGGCGGCGCAGACCGATGCCGATGCGCAGCGTATCGCGTCGCTGGGCGCGCCGAACGTCGTCGTGACCGGCAGCGTCAAGTTCGACATCGTGCCGCCCCCAGCCGCGCTGGAGAAGGGCGCCTGGCTGCGCGGGCGCATCGATGGCGCAGCGCGCCGGCCGGTGTTCCTGTGCGCGAGCACGCGCGAAGGCGAAGAGACCTTGATCCTCGACGCCTGGCAGCGCGCCGACAAACCGGCGGGCGCCTTGCTGCTGCTGGTGCCGCGTCATCCGCAGCGTTTCGACGAAGTGGCCAGGCTGGTCGAGGCGCGCGGCTTGACGCTGGCGCGCCGCTCGGGGCTGGACGACAACGCACCGCCCATCGGCGCCGACGTGCTGCTTGGCGACTCGATGGGCGAGATGTTCGCCTACTACGCCGCCTGCGACTGCGCCTACATCGGCGGCAGCCTGCTGCCGCTGGGCGGTCAGAACCTGATCGAAGCCTGCGCACTGGGCAAGCCGGTGCTGGTGGGTGAACACACTTTTAACTTCCTGGACGCGACGGTTGATGCGGTCGCTGGCGGCGCCGCAGTGCGCGTGCGGGACGCCGACGCGCTGGTGGCGGAGGCGGCGCGCCTGCTGCGCGACGAGGCGGCGCGCGCGGCGATGGGCACGAAGGCGCTGGCGTTCGCCGGTCAGCACCGCGGGGCGACCCTGCGCACTGTTGAACTTGTGCAACGGCTATTTGAGTAGGTTTTGTTACCATTCCCATCTGCAAGCCACAAAACTAAAGGGGATGCGCCATGTTGTCATTGAATCGCGCGACACCGGGCAGTGATGGAAAGCCAGCGTCTCTTCTGGTTCAGGAAGGGGCCGCCGACACGCTGGGAGCAATCCTTGGTGCAGGCTCGAACGACCAGGCGCTGGCACAACAGCAGGCGGCAAGCGTGCTGCCGCTCGATGCACTGCATTTTTTCGTCCGCTATTCGCTGGGCGAATACGTCAGCTTCATGTGGCAGCATGGGGGCTTTTTGATCCGCCGCCGGCGCGTGCGCTGGCCCGCGAGCTTCTTCCTGCGCCTGCGCAGCACCCTGGGCGCAGGCCTGAACTTCGTGCTGCTTGGGCGCGGCCGCCGCACCTATGAATTCACCATCGACCAGCACGGCATCGTGCGCACCAGTGGCGGCGTAACGCTGATCGAATGGGATGACGTGGCGGCCGTGCGCACCTATTCGCGTGGCTTCATGATGGTACTGAAACGCGGCACGCTGCCGATCCCGTTTCGCTGCCTGTCGCAGCAACAGACCGCCACCATGCGCGACCTGGCGGCGGCGCGGCATGCATTGAGTTTGCGGTAGGCGGACCCGCGCCCCTCGAGCCGTCGTTCCCGCGAAGGCGGGAACCCAAGTTTGTCAGCGTGCTTGCAAAATCAAACGTAATCGGTGCGCTGAAGACTTGGGTTCCCGCCTACGCGGGAACGACGGTCTCTCGGCTGCGGGCTGACGAAAACGCCGCCGAATAGCCTACTCCTCAAACAGCACCGGCATCTGATGCGACTGCTTGCGCAGCGCCAGGCGCGCGCCGTCGTAGTCCGGGTACACCTCGGCCACCGTCGCCCAGAACGCCGGGCTGTGGTTCATCTCGCGCAGGTGCGCCAGTTCGTGCGCCACCACGTAGTCGATCAGCGCCAGCGGATAGTGGATCAGGCGCCAGTTCAGGCGAATGCTGCCGCCCACCGTGCACGAACCCCAGCGCGAACCGGCCGACGACAGCGTGCAGGCGCTGTAGCGCACGCCCAGCAGCGGTGCGTAATGGTCTAGGCGCTCCACGAACAAGCGCTTGGCCTCGGCCTGGAACCACAACTTCACCCGTTCCTTGAGCTGCCACTCGGCCAGTCCCGCGACCACGCCGATCGCCAGTTCGCGCGTGGCTTCGTCGAAGCGGCAATGACTGCGCGTGGCCGGCTCGAGCCGCAAGGTGATGTCGCCGCCGATGAACGGCAGCACGGCGCCATCGACCCACACGACCGGGGCGCGCTGCTGGCGCAGTTCGCGCCGTTCGCCGCGTTCGAGCAGCTTGGTGATGATCCAGCGGCTCTTGGCGCGCAGGGCGTTCTCGATGTCTTGTTGCGTCACGCGGCGCGGCGCGGTCACGCGCAGGCCGTCGTCGTCGATCATGAAGCCAATGGAGCGGCGCGACGAGCGGCGCAGCGCATAGTCGACATAGTGCTGGCCGAGGGCGATGCGTTTGAGGGGAGGGTCTTGCGGGCCGACGGGCGGCGAAGGAAGCTTGATGCGGGGCGGCGCCGGCGGCGCCTTGAACAGCGGCTGGGATGGCGGCGCCGGCCTGTCGGAAGGCCTGAGCGCCGCGAAGAATTCTTGCGCAAACAGTTCGAGCTGGTCGCCGTCGATCTTCGACGACGCCATCGTCGGCTGCGGGCGCGAATTCCTGATCTGGGTGCTAACGTCGCTCAACCACCTTTGTAGGCGTGGGGCGAAATGACGCGCATTTCCGATTCTATCCAATTTTCTACCTCTTGCATCAAGCTGTCAGGGGTATGGCCTTGCGGCGATATCGGTTTGCCGACCGATACCGTGATCGTTCCGGGCCGTTTGATGAACGAATTCTTGGGCCAGCACTCGCCCGAATTATGCGCGATCGGCACCACCACTGCCTGGGTCTCGACCGCCAGGCGCGCGCCGCCGCTCTTGTACTTGCCCTTGCGGCCCACCGGGATGCGGGTACCTTCGGGGAACATGATAATCCACTGGCCATCGGCCAGGCGGCGTTTACCGTGGCGCACCACATGCGAAAACGCGTTCTTGCCCTGCTTGCGGTCGATCGGGATCATGCGCAGCAAACCCATGGCCCAGCCGAAGAACGGGATGTACAGGATTTCCTTCTTGAAGACGTAGACCAGGGGACGCGTGAGATTCGGCAGCAAAAAGATCGTTTCCCACGCCGACTGGTGCTTCGAGAGCACGATGGCCGGTGCGTCGGGCAGGTTGTCGTAACCCTTGAATTCGTAGCGGATGCCGCAGATGACGCGCGCGCACCAGATGATGAAGACGTTCCAGCGCGAGGTGAACCAGAAGCGCTGGTTGTACGGCAGCGGCGCCGCGAGAAAGCACAGAGAAGCCCAGATGACCGTTGCGATGGCCATGACGACCGTGAACAGCAGGGAACGCAGGAACAGACTGAAATTACGCAAAGGGGCTCCGGACAAAACGATCTGGTTGTTCTTATCGTGGTGGTGTATTGATTATGACGCCTGGGCGCTGCCAGCACCAGAGGCGCCGGGCTTGAGCAGGGCGCTGACCATCGCGGCCAGGTCCGCGTACACCTTCGTGCCAGGCGGCAGGCCGCCGGTGAGCTGCGTGCGCTCACCCTTGCCGGTCAGGACCAGGTAGGGCGTGCAGCCGCGGTTGAAGCCCGCCTGCAGGTCGCGCAGCGAGTCGCCCACGGTCGGCACGCCTTTCAGGTTGATCTTGAAGCGCTTGGCGATTTCTTCGAACATGCCCGACTTGGGCTTGCGGCAGTCGCAGGCGTCGAGCGCCGCGTGCGGGCAAAAGAAGATGGCGTCGATGTCGGCGCCCACCAGCTGCGCCGCCGCATGCATCTTGCTGTGGATGGCGTTGAGCGTGGCGATGTCGAACAGGCCGCGCGCGATGCCCGACTGGTTCGTCGCCAGCACGACCCGATACCCCGCCTGGTTCAGGCGGGCGATCGCCTCGAGCGAGCCGGGGATCGGGATCCACTCGGCCGGCGACTTGATGAAGTCGGGCGAGTCGTGGTTGATCACGCCGTCCCGGTCGAGAATGATGAGTTTCATCGGGGTCGTTTGCATGCTGGTCGCTGTTACGTCGCCAGTTTCGAGATGTCGGCCACGCGATTCATCATGCCGTGCAACGACGCCAGCAACGCCAGGCGGTTGTTGCGCAGCGCAATGTCGTCGGCCATCACCATCACGTCGTTGAAGAACGCGTCGACCGGTTCGCGCAGCTGCGCCAGCGTCTTGAGCGTGCCGGCAAAATCGCCACTGGCGAACGCCGCATCGACTTCTGGCTGCACGCGCGTGACCGCTGCAGCCAGGTCTTTTTCGGCCTGGTCCTGCAGCAGCGCCGCGTCGACCGCACCGGCTTGCGCCAACGCTTCCTCGTTCTTCTTGAGGATGTTGGTGATGCGCTTGTTGGCAGCAGCCAGCGACGCGGCTTCGGGCAATGCGGCAAACGCCTGCACCGCTTCGAGGCGCTGCACCACGTCGTCGACGCGGTCCGGGTTCTGGGCCAGCACCGCTTCGACTTCATTCGGCGAGAAACCGCGATCGCGCAGCAGGCCGCGCAGGCGGTCGAGCATGAAGGCCGTTACCTCCGCGCTCGGGTCCTTGAACGCCGGCTGGTCGGCAAACGTGGTGACCGCATCGCGCAGCATGTCGGACAGTTCGAGCGGCAGGCGCTTTTCGACCAGCATGCGCATGATGCCCAGCGCGTGGCGGCGCAGCGCGAACGGGTCTTTTTCGCCCGTCGGCTGCAGGCCGATGGCCCAGATGCCCACCAGCGTCTCGAGCTTGTCGGCCAGTGCAACGGCCAGGCCGGTGTCGGTGGCCGGCAGGGCGTCGCCGGCAAAGCGCGGCTGGTAGTGCTCGGACGCCGCGCGTGCGACTTCATCATGCTCGCCATCGTGGCGCGCGTAGTACGTGCCCATGATGCCTTGCAGTTCCGGGAACTCGCCGACCATGTCGGTGAGCAGGTCGGCCTTCGACAGGCGCGCGCCGCGTTCGGCCAGCGACGCGTCAAAGCCCAGGCGCGTGGCGATATACGTCGCCAGCTTGGTCACGCGCTCGCTGCGTTCGGCTTGCGACCCCAGTTTGTTGTGGTATACGACCGATGCCAGCTGCGGCAGGCGCGACTCGAGCGTCTTCTTTTTATCCTGCTCGAAGAAAAACTTGGCGTCCGACAGGCGCGGGCGCACGACGCGCTCGTTGCCGCCGACGATGGCGCTTGGGTCGTCGGTCGCGATGTTCGACACGATCAAAAAGCGCGAGCGCAGCTTGCCGTCGGCGTCGGTCAGCGCGAAGTACTTCTGGTTCGTCTGCATCGTCAGGATCAGGCATTCCTGCGGCACCGCCAAAAATTCTTCTTCGAAGCGGCATTCGTACACCACTGGCCATTCGACCAGGGCCGCGACTTCATCGAGCAGCGACTCGGGCATCAAGACCTGGTCGGCGCCGGCTTTTTCAAGCAGCTGCGCGCGGATGCTGTCCTTGCGTACTTGCGGCGACGTGATGACCTTGCCTTCGGTTTCCAGGGTGCTGGCGTACGCGTCGGCATGCGCGATCGTGATCGCGCCGCCGTGCGACAGGAAGCGGTGGCCGGCGGTCTCGTGGCCAGCCGTCAAGCCGAGCAACGTCAGTGGCAGCACCTGGTCGCCGTGCAGCGCGAGCAGCAGGTGCACCGGGCGCACGAACTGCACGGTGTCGCCGTTCGGGCGCTGGTAGCTCATGAGCTTTGGAATTGGCAGCTTGTTCACCGACTCGAGCAGCACGTCTTGCAGTGCACCCGTCAGGGCGCTGCCGGTGGCGGTGTAGGTATAGAAGAAGCTTTCGGTCTTGCCGTCCGGGGCGCGTTCGAGCTGGTCGATCGTCAAGTCAGGGAATCCCAGCGCGGCCAGCTTCTTGGCCAGCGGCGCACTTGGCATGCCTTCCTTGTCCAGGGCCACCGTCACCGGCAGCACTTTTTCGCGGATCGCCTTGTCGGGCGAGGTGTCGCGCACATTGGTGATCGAGACGGCCAGGCGGCGTGGCGTGGCGTAGGTCGTGACGACGCTGTCGGCTTCGAGGAAGTCGCGCGCCTTGAGGCCGTTCGAGATGCCGGCGGCAAAGGCGGCGCCGAGCTTGACGAGCGCCTTCGGCGGCAGTTCTTCGGTCTGCAGTTCGACGAGGAGTGTTTGATTCATGGTCTGTTCTGTTCTTTTCAGGCGGCGGCTTGTGCTGCCTGGGGTGCCATCGGGAAGCCGAGCTTTTCGCGGGAGTCGTAATAGGCTTGCGCCACCAGGCGTGACAGCGTGCGCACGCGGCCGATATAGGCGGCGCGCTCGGTCACGGAAATGGCGCCGCGCGCGTCCAGCAGATTGAAGCTGTGCGAGGCCTTCATGATCTGCTCATAGGCTGGCAGCGTGAGCGCCAGCTCGACCAGCCGTTTTGCCTCGGATTCGTGGTTCGCGAAGGCCTGGAACAGCATCTCGGTGTTGGAGTGCTCGAAGTTGTAGGTCGATTGTTCGACCTCGTTCTGGTGGAACACGTCTCCGTAGCTCAGCGTCTTCTTGACGCCGTTTTCTTCCCACTCGGTCCATACCAGGTCGTACACGTTCTCGACGCCCTGCAGGTACATCGCCAGGCGCTCGATGCCGTACGTGATCTCGCCCAGCACCGGCTTGCAATCGAGCCCGCCGACTTGCTGGAAGTAGGTGAACTGCGTGACTTCCATGCCGTTGAGCCAGACTTCCCAGCCCAGGCCCCAGGCGCCCAGCGTCGGGCTTTCCCAGTCATCCTCGACAAAGCGCACGTCGTTCTTTTTCAGATCCAGGCCCAGTGCTTCGAGCGAACCGAGATACAGGTCGAGGATATTTTCGGGCGCCGGCTTGAGCGCGACCTGGAACTGGTAGTAGTGCTGCAGGCGGTTCGGGTTTTCGCCGTAGCGGCCATCCTTCGGGCGGCGCGATGGCTGCACATAGGCGGCGCGCCATGGCTCAGGGCCGATCGCGCGCAGGAAGGTACCGGTGTGGAAGGTGCCGGCGCCGACTTCCATATCGTAGGGCTGGAGCAGTGCGCAGCCCTGCTTGTCCCAGTAGGACTGCAGGGTGAGGATGATTTGCTGGAATGTGAGCATGTCGAGTGGAACGCGGCCCGTGGACCGTGAACGCGGTATGTTTGCCAAATGACTAATTCTACTGAATTTCTTCGCCCCTCTGGGAGGTGATTTGGGTCAGCCGGTCGATTTGGCGCGGTTGTGAAGGTAACGCCGGCCGGCGTACCAGGCGCCAAGCAGCATCAAGGCGCCAAGCAGCAGGAACGCGCCGCTGCCCAGGCGAATGAACGGGGTCATGCCGGTTGCGCCGCGCACGGTGGCGGTCAGCACGCCGTCCTGGTAGAACGGCAGCGCGTGCGTCAGATTGCCGCGGCGGTCGATGATCGCTGTGGCGCCGTCGTTCGTCGCGCGCAGCATCGGGCGGCCCGTTTCCAGCGTGCGCATGCGCGAAATCTGGAGGTGCTGCGGGATCGCCACCGACTGCCCGTACCACGACAGGTTCGACACGTTCAGCAGCATGGTCGCCGGTTGCGGCGCATTGCGCAGCTGGTAGGCGATTTCTTCGCCGAACACGTCTTCGTAGCAGATATTCGGCAGCACCAGCTGGTCCTTGACGGCGAACGGCGCCTGCAATGCGGCCCCGCGGGTGGCGTCGTTCAGCGGAATGTCCAGCATGTCGGTGACCCAGCGGAAACCCGGCGGGATGAATTCGCCGAACGGCACCAGGTGCGCCTTGTCGTAGCGGTAGGGCGTTGACTGCGCGTGCGGCGTCAGCGTGACCAGGCTGTTGCCGTACTTGCCCGGGCCGTCGAGCAGCGGGATCCCGAGCGCCAGCGTGCTGCCGCTGTCGGTGACGTAGCGCTGCAGATTGGCCAGGTAGCCTTCGGGCAGGTTCTGCGGGAAGGTCGGGATCGCCGTTTCGGGCGTGGCGATCAGGTCGGCCGGGCCGGCCGTGATCATGCCCTGGTAGCGCGTCAGGATGCTGTTCAAGAATTCGGCGTCGAACTTGCGGTCTTGCGCGATATTGCCTTGCAACAGACGCACGCTGATCGGCTGGCCCACATCCTGGGTCCATTCGACCGTACGCAGGCCGGCGCCTAGCAGCATCAGGCCAGCCAGCAAGCCGATGGCCGGCCAGCGCGCGCGCTGGGTCAGCATCGCGATGCAGCCGGCAATCACGCCCACCACAATGCCGATGCCGTACACGCCGATCAGCGGCGCGTAGCCGGCCAATGGCGCCAGGTCATGTGCGTAACCGGACGACGCCCACGGAAAGCCCGTAAACACCCAGCCGCGCAGCCATTCGGACACGCCCCAGGTCACGGGCAGCACCAGCAGCAGGAAGGCGGCCACGGGCAGCGACCAGCGCCAGCGCAGCCAGGAAGCTACGCCGGCCGTGAACGCGCCCCACAGGCCCATGTACAGGCACAGCAGCGTCAAGCCCACGATCGCCAGGACGGCCGGCAAGTGGGCGAAATCGGTCATGAAGACGTACAGCCAGTGCACGCCGGCCAGCGTCCAGCCGAAGCCGAAGGCCCAGCCGATCAGGGTGGCGCGCTTGACGGAATTGCTCATCCCCACCTGATAGAACAGCCAGGCCAGCGACAAGAATTGCAGTGGCCACCAGCCGACGGGCTGGAACGAGAGCAGGGAAGAGGCGCCGGCAAGCGCGGCGCCCAGCAGCAGCAGGGCCGATGGCTTGCCGCCGCGCAGCGCCGGCGTCGGCGCTGCGGCTGGATGGGTCAGGCGACGCAGCATCAGTCGCGTTCGTCGTCAACCGATGGCAGTTTTTCGACCAGCAAGACGTGGATCTGGCGCGCGTCGGCGCGCAGCACTTCGAAGCGCACCCCGTGCAGGTCAACCACTTCGCCCTTGTGCGGCATGTGGCCGAGGTGGCTGGCGACCAGGCCGCCGACGGTGTCGACATCGTCGTCCGGCAGGTCGGTGCCGACTTCTTCGTTGAATTGTTCGATCTCGGTCAGCGCCTTCACGCGCCAGCGCGGGCCGAGCTGGCCCTCGCGGATCGAGATGACGTTGTCTTCTTCTTCGTCGAAATCGTATTCGTCCTCGATGTCGCCGACGATCTGCTCGAGCACGTCTTCGATCGTGATCAGGCCGGCCACGCCGGAATACTCGTCGACCACGATCGCCATGTGATTGTGGTTGGCGCGAAAATCGCGCAGAAGCACGTTCAGGCGCTTCGATTCGGGAATGAACACGGCCGGGCGCAGTTTGGTGCGCACGTCGAAAGATTCTTCGGCGTAATAGCGCAGTAAGTCCTTGGCCAGCAGGATGCCCACCACCTTGTCGCGTTCGCCGTCAATGGCGGGGAAGCGGGAGTGGGCGGTCTCGAGCACGTAGGGCATCCATTCTTCGATGGGCTTCGTGATGTCGATCACGTCCATCTGGGAACGGGGCACCATGATGTCGCGCGCGGACAGGTCGGACACCTGGAACACGCCTTCGATCATCGACAGGGCGTCGGCATCGAGAAGGTTGCGTTCGTGGGCGTCGTGCAGGACTTCGAGCAGCTCTGCGCGGTTTTCAGGCTCGGGGGAGATGAATGCGGTCAGCCGTTCTAACAGGGACCGGTGGGGTTTGGCGTCCGGACGGACGTCACTGGGATACTCGGGCATAGTTGGCGAGAAGCCGTTGTTGCGATGGGCGTAGGATACACCAAAAGGGGAAATGCCTCATATTGTCGCAGTCGTGCGGCCTGATCGGCATTCCCTTGGCGCATTTCCTCGCTTCTAATTGGCGTACGGATCTGGAAAACCCAGAACTTCCATGATGTCGCGCTCAAACTGCTCCATCTCCTCGGCATCGTCGTCGTTGTCGTGGTCCCAGCCCTGGGCGTGCAGCACCCCGTGCACGACCAGGTGCGCGGTGTGTTCCTCCACCGTTTTGCCTTGCTCGGCCGCTTCGCGCTGCAGCACGTCCGTGCACAGCACGATGTCAGCTTTCACCGGATCGTCTTCGGCGAGGTTTTCATCTTCGTTGTAGGCGAAGGTGAGCACGTTGGTCGCGTAGTCCTTGCCGCGATAAGCCAGGTTCAGCGCCTGGCCCTCGGCCGCGTCGACAAAGCGGATGGTTAGTTCGGCCGGGCCGAGCAGGGCGGCTTCGACCCACGTCTGCAGCGTGGCCTCGGGCAACAGGCTTTCCAAGCGCGGATCGGCGAACTGGACCTCGAGTTCAAGCGGATGTTTTTTTTCTTGCATGTTTCACCGGGGTCGGTTTGGGTAGGTCGGCCAGTTCCTGCACCGAGTTGTCGGATTCGTAGGCATCGATGATGCGTCCCACCAGCGGGTGGCGCACGACGTCCACACTCGAAAACTGACTGAACGCGATGCCGCGCACATCCTTGAGCACGTGCATGGCGTCGACCAGGCCGCTGCGCTGGTTCTTGTGCAGGTCGACTTGCGTGACGTCGCCCGTGATGACGGCTTTGCTGCCGAAACCGATACGGGTCAGGAACATCTTCATCTGCTCGACGGTCGTGTTCTGGGCTTCATCGAGGATGACGAACGCGTGGTTCAGCGTGCGTCCGCGCATATAGGCCAGCGGGGCGATCTCGATCACCTGCTTCTCGAACAGCTTTTGCGTGCGGTCGAAACCGAGCAGGTCGTACAGCGCGTCGTACAGCGGGCGCAGGTACGGGTCGACCTTTTGCGCGAGGTCGCCCGGCAAGAAGCCCAGGCGCTCGCCGGCTTCCACGGCCGGTCGGGTCAGGATGATGCGCTTGACGGCGTCGCGCTCGAGCGCGTCGACTGCGCAGGCCACGGCCAGGTAGGTCTTGCCGGTGCCGGCCGGGCCCACGCCGAAGGCGATGTCGTGGTTCAGCACATCGTTGAGGTACTGGATCTGGTGCGGCGTGCGCCCGCGCAGGTCGCTGCGGCGGGTTCGCAAGGCCGGACTGTCGACGTCGTTGGGCGCGACGTCCGGCGCCACCTCCGTCTCGGCCTTGGTGGATTTGGCGCCCTTGATGGCGCGCGGTTCGCCGCCGGGGGCGTCCAGGCTGCGCGGCTTGATGCCGGCGCGCTGCTCGACCAGGGCCAGCTGCACTTCTTCGATCGGTACGACCTTGTTGGCGACCGCGTAGAAGCGTTCGAGCAATTCGACGGCGCGTTCGGCATTGTCGCCGTTGACGATGAATTTCTCGCCACGGCGAAACACGGTCACGTCGAGCGCGGCCGCGATCTGGCGCAGGTTTTCATCGAGTGGACCGCACAGGTGGGCGAGCCGCGTGTTGTCGAGCGGCTCGGGAATGAAGTACGAGGGCTGGGTAGGCTGTGTTTTCAACTGGCTTTGGCAATCGTATCGAGATTGGCGACGAGTTCGCCGCGCAAATAATAATCGTGGCTGGCGCTGATGCGCACGTCGACCAGTTGGCCGATCAATTGCGCATTGGTCGCATCCACGGGGAACAGGACCACGCGGTTGTTCTCGGCGCGGCCTTGCAATTGGCTTGGATCTTTCTTGGCGAGCCCTTCGACCAGCACGCGCTGCACGGTGCCGACCATCGCGGCGCTGTGCTTGCGGGTGTTGGCGTCGATCAGCGCTTGCAGGCGCTGCAGGCGGGCCAGCTTGACTTCGTGCGGCGTATCGTCTTCCAGGTTGGCGGCCGGGGTGCCGGGGCGCTTGCTGAAGATGAAGCTGAAACTGTTGTCGAAATTGACGTCGGCCACCAGCTTCATCATCGCCTCGAAGTCGGCCTCGGTTTCGCCAGGGAAGCCCACGATGAAGTCGGACGAGAACGTGATGTCGGGACGCACCGCGCGGATGCGGCGGATGATCGATTTGTATTCGAGGCCCGTGTAGCCGCGCTTCATGGCCGCCAGGATGCGGTCGGCGCCATGCTGCACCGGCAGGTACAGGTGGTTCACCAGTTGCGGGATCTTCGCGTAGGCGTCGATCAGGCGCTGGCTGAATTCTTTAGGGTGGCTGGTCACGAAGCGCAGGCGCTCGACGCCGGGGATTTCGGCGATGTATTCGAGCAGCAGCGCGAAGTCGGCGATCTCGCCATTTTCCATCGTGCCGCGGAACGCATTCACGTTCTGGCCGAGCAGCATGATTTCTTTCACACCTTGCGCGGCCAGGCCGGCGACCTCGGTCAGCACGTCTTCGAAGCGGCGCGAGACTTCTTCGCCGCGCGTGTACGGCACGACGCAGTAGCTGCAATATTTGCTGCAGCCTTCCATGATCGACACGTACGCCACCGGACCGTCGACCTTGGCCGGCGGCAGATGGTCGAACTTTTCAATTTCGGGGAAGGCGATGTCGACCTGGGCCACGCCGGTCTGGCGCCGGTCGTCGATCAGCTTCGGCAGGCGGTGCAGTGTCTGCGGGCCGAACACGACATCGACGAACGGCGCACGCTTGATGATGGCCTGGCCTTCTTGCGAGGCGACGCAGCCGCCCACGCCGATCACCAGATCCGGCTTGTTGCGCTTGAGTTCGCGCAGGCGACCGAGATCGGAGAACACTTTTTCTTGCGCTTTTTCACGGATCGAGCAGGTGTTGAGCAAGATGACATCGGCGTCTTCCGGCTTGTCGGTGCGGACCAGCCCATCCGAGGCGCCAAGGACATCGACCATCTTGTCCGAGTCGTACTCGTTCATCTGGCAACCGAAGGTTTTGATAAAGACTTTTTTCTGCATGGAGAGGGTATTTGGGGACGAATTGCTGCGCCGACAAGGCGGGAGGGCCAGTTTACCGTAATTCGGTATCGACCCGATAAAAACACCGGCGCGTAGCACCAACCAATTCAAAAAAGAATGTTTAGTTTCCTTACCGTAAGTAATTATCGTTTTGTTTAGAATGTTAAATGTCCGCTAGCGAACATACATTATTCTGCACGCATCGTATCTTCTCATGCATGAAGTATTTCTCTATTGAAATCAATGGGTTCCGTGATCATTCTGATTGGAAAAATTTATCAGGGAAATCTCTTGCGTGCGCCACAATGTGGCCCCATGTGCTGAAATGCTAACGTGACAAGCTTTCCACACGTTAGCTTGATTTCCGACAAGGAGTCACATGCGCGGGGTCGGCGTCGACTCGGCACACGCGGCCATAATTTGTTTGAAAGACAAGTGCGCATGCTTAAACCACATGGTGCACGGCAGAACCGGAATTCTTAAGGAACTACTCAGATTCGCCCTGTTTAATTCCTGAACACGTTCCGGAAACTTATGTTAAAGATTTTCGTCTTCAACTAAGGTTCGTAGGGGAACTATTTTAACCAACTCGTGAGGTAAATATCATGGCACAACAACATCACGCACTGTCGTCGCAAGAGAGTTACAACCCGAACCATCTGCTCGATATCCTGCTGGGCAAGATGCAACTGAAAAACGATGCTGCGCTGTCGCGCATGCTCGAAGTCGCGCCACCTGTCATCAGCAAGATCCGCCACCACCGTCTGCCGGTTGGCGCCTCGCTCCTGATCCGCATGCACGAAGTGACCGGCATGAGCATCCGCGACCTGCGTGACCTGATGGGCGATCGTCGTACCAAGTATCGTCTGTCGGACGCGCAAGGCCGTCCGAAGCCAGAAGAGAAAGCAGCAGCCGCCGCTGCCGCAGCCGCCCAGCAGGCAGGTCAGCCAGCACAAGGCCAGGGTAGCCAGTCGGGCGACGTTACGCCAAAGACCGGTAATTATGCGCACTGAAATCGTGGGCATGGCAGGTATTTCTGCCATGCCTTCGTTGTTGGCGTGCCGCGCCGCTGCCTGAGTGGCGCCGCACAGCAATTCGTATCGTATTGCCTGAATCCGTCCTGCGGCTTACGCCAACAGGATGGCTGTCATCTCTTCAAATTGCAGTTCCGTTTCGCGGAACACCTGCAACCACGCTTCCTCGGATAATCCCAGCGCCGTCCATGCCACGCTCGACACTGGCGGCACCACTTCGTCTGCGTCGCCCGCGAGATCGAGCGCATGCGCCACGGCGTTTGCGACGTGAACGATCGTGGCCAGAAAGCCGGCGCCCGGCATGTCGGGCTGCCCATAAAAGGCGATGGCCTGGCGCAGCGTATCCGAAAACTGCCAGTGTTCCGCCAGCGCCCGACCTGCCAGAACGTGGTCGATGCCCAGCAGTGCGCGCTCGGTCTCGAGCAGATCGCCATCGGCGCGTGCGCATTCGCGCAAGACCGCGTCGTAGCGCTCGGGATAGCGCGTCACCAGCACCAGGCGGCCGATGCCATGCACCAGGCCGGCCGTGAACGCCACGTCCTGGTTGAAGTGCATATGGCGCGCCAGCACCCGCGCGCAGGCGGCGGTGGCGATCGACAGGCGCCAGAAGGCCTTGTCGTCGAACGCCGGGCAGCGCCCGCTCGGAAAGCAGCCCGTCATCGATGCCGCCAGGATCAGGTTGCGCGTCGCTTGAAAGCCGAGGAACGTCATCGCCTGCTGGATCGTCGTCACCTTGACTTGCAGGCCGAAGGCCGACGAGTTGGCCAGGCGCAGTGTCTTGGCAGTAAGCGCCTGGTCGAGCGCGACCTTTTTCGCCAGCAGGGTCAGGTCGGCATCTTCCTGATCGATGCTGCCCAATAATTCCATGACGACGGCGGGCAGCGAGGGCAGGTCGTCCAGGCCGGCGGTCAGGTCGTCGAAGGTGACCATCATGGCGCCACCTGCCGCTCGAGCCGGTAATCTTCGACGTAGCGGCGCAGCAAGTGGCCGGCCCAGTCGCTGTCACTATCCCCATCGCGCGCGTGGCGGCGAAACAGAAAGTCGAGCCGCGCCTGCACCGCGGCTCCGTCCGGCGCGCGGTGCGCTTCCACGCGCGCCACCGGCACCATGTCGATCTGATGACGCCCGAGCGACGCGATGATCGCCTCGCTCAGCACGGCGCCCTTGGCCAGCAGCACCAGGCCGTGGCTGTCGAGCAGCTCGTCCGACAGCACCATGCCCGGTAGCGCTTTGGTCACGGGAACCAGCTCGTGATCATTGCTCATAGTTTCCTCCATCCAATACTCAGGTGATGGTATCACTGACACCGGTGGAATATCGTCAATACGATGTGGCGTGTTAGGATCCGCCGATGACTTGCCACCGTTACATAGCTCTGTTGCGCGGCGTGAACGTCGGCCGTGCCAAACGCATCGCCATGGCCGACTTGCGCAAGCTGGTCGAGAGCCTCGGCTATACGGGCGTGCGCAGTCTGCTCAATAGCGGCAACATCGTGTTCGACGCCGCCGTGCCGCCTGTCGACGCAGCGCAGGCGATCGAAGAGGCCATGATCTTGCGCCTCGGGGTGAGTGCGCGGGTGTTCGTGTTCGCGCACCATGAAGTGGCCGAGATCATCGACGATAATTCCTTGCTGCACCTGGCCGACGATCACGCGCGCCTGTTTGCTTTCTTGCTGGCGGGCGAGCCGCAGCGCACGCTGGCGCTTGCGCTGTGTAGCCAGGACTGGGCGCCCGAATCAGTGGCGATCGGACGCCGGGCAGTGTATGTCTGGTGTCCGACGGGCTTGCTCGACAGCGCCGCCGCAGCGGCCCTCGGCAAGCACCTGGGCGATGGCGCCACCTCGCGCAACTGGAACACGATGACCAAGCTGCATGGCCTGTGCCACGACAGCGCCAGCCGCCCCGCGTCTATCTGAACTTGTCGCCGCCGTCACGGCTGACCCGGTAACCGATCAAGACCAGGCCGACAAGCATCATTGCAAACACTTCAGGCTCAGGCAACTGCGGCAGGTTGGAGAGGGGTGTGACGATCTCGTCGCGGCGGGTGATTGCCAGATCGCGCAACGCCGTGCGTGAAGGCGCGGTGGCATCCCCGCGGGGCACGAGGCTCGCCTGCGCACCCGCCGCCGCAGCTGGCCAAGTATGTTCAGCCGCGTTCAAGGTACCGGCAAGGCAGAGCGTCATTACTGCTGACAGCACATGCTGTTTCATCGCCAGATCCTCCCCCGTACATTAACTTGCTATCAATCTTTGGTTGAATAGAAACTCAGCGCAGGACCGCAGTCGCGGTGAAATGAGCATAACAAAAACGCCATGATCGCCACGCGCAATTGAATGATGAGTTGTAGAAATAGCCACCGTGATAAGCCCAGATCGAGCCACATTGCACGCAGTCATGCGAAAGTTGACTGTGGTAAATAAACAGCGCTCAGCTATTCGAGTATTCGCCTTCTATTCAATTTGATCATGTCGCTTTCACAAAAATTCCCCATTTATTTGACACACTCATCACGAATGCTGTCAGTCGGATAATCATTTTTCTTATCAAGACTTTCATTCGCCTTAAATGGCGCAACTTTTTAAGTTATTGGTATTCCCTGCGGTTTTTTTTGAAGGTATAGTCTTCTTACTCCCTTGCCCGCAAGCATCACTCAGCAAGCCGCAGCACGTCAGATTCGTCGGCCCATCGCCGACGCCGACCACCCCGCACCTGTGGCACGGCACAGCAGTCTCTCTCTTATTGCATCACGCATTTTCGACGAGTACACCACATGCCCAATTTTTCCCGTCTTCAGATTGCATTCAAGAACGTTTACGTCCGCATCCTTTCCGTCATTCTGATGGGCATGCTGGTGACGCTGGCGATCTTCAAATCCGATGTGCCGCAAGACGGGAGCCCCGTGGTCCATTCGCAAAATATCGCCGAGATTACCGCGCTGGCCGACCAGAAGGCGCGCCTGGATTACCTGCTGATCGCCAAGCCGCTGTCGGAAGCGCCGCGCTACATCTATAAATTCAAGGATTCGGCCGCCCTGAACGTGGTCAAGGTGCCGAGCACTTCGCACCTGTCGCTCGAGCGCGAAGTGCTGCTCAAGAATGCCATTCCGTATTCGATCGCCAAGGACGAGTTCCTGGCCAGCCACAAGGCAGTGATGGACGAGGGCGAAAGCACGCTCGCACGCACCGGCACTTTCTTCAAGCAGAACGCGTTCAATATCGCCATCGTGCTGCTGGTGCTGTACCTGATCAAGTTCGGCGTGCCGGGCATGGGCATGAGCGCGTCGGTCATCACCCCGGACAAGCTCAAGGGCAGCATGGATGACCTGATCGGCATGGACGACATCAAGCAGGAAGTACTGCATCTGGAAGAGATGATCCGCAACCGCGCCGAGTACCAGTCGCACAATATCGACAAGCCGTTTAATGTGATGCTCACCGGCCCTGCCGGCACCGGCAAGACCAAGCTGGTCGGCTACCTGGCCAAGCGCCTCGACCTGCCGATGATTTCGGCGTCCGGTTCGGCCCTCGAATCGGGCTATGTCGGCGGCGGCTCCAAGGCCCTGAACGCGCTGCACCGCAAGGCCTGCGCGAAGGGCAAGTGCATCATCTTCCTCGACGAAGCGCAAAGCCTGTTCATGCCGCGCGGGCGCAGCGAAAAGAAATGGGAAGACGATACCGCCAACACCATGCTGGGCCTCCTGGACGGCGTGAAAAGCGACAAGGGCGCGGGCGTCATCTGGATCGTCGCCTCGAACTTCGACGACACCTCGACCGAGATGGACGAAGCGATGCTGCGCCGCTTCTCGGTCAAGATCAACTTCCGCCTGCCGAACAAGGGCGAGCGCCGCGAGCTGCTGCGCAGCTTCCTGTCGCGCAAGAAGGATGGTCTGGTCGACTGGAATGACATGAACCTGGACCAGGTCGCCGAGATCACCCAGAACCTGAGCCCGGCGCTGCTGGAGACCGTGGTCGAACGCGCCAGCATGCTGTCGATCCAGGAAAAGACGATCATCAACACCAACCTGCTGTTTCGCGCCTACGAACGCGCCACGATCGGCCTGACCGACCGCGCCACGACGCTCGACAAGCACAAGCAGCGCGAACGCATCGCCTTGCACGAACTGGGCCACTTCTTCATGCAGATCGACCCGTTCCTGCGTCAGGGGTTGACGCTGGCCGAAGTCAAGGAGCGCTCGCACCTGCTCAAGATCAGCACCGAAGCGGTGTCGAAAATCGGCGCGCTGGGCTACGTGCTGCAGTCGGGCGAAGACATGTCGCTGCGCACGCTGGAAGAACTCGAGCGCGACGTGGTGGGCCTGTATGGCGGCGTTGCGGCCGAAGAACTGTTCTACGGCCCGCGCGGCATCTCGGTGGGCAGCCAGAACGACATCGAAAAGATCACGAAAATGCTCAACCTGATGGTCAGCCGCCTGTCGATGTATTCGCGTTCGAAGATCGATTACAGCCAGTTGCAACAGGATGTCAGCGGCGAACACACGGTGCGGCTGGTCGAAGAAAAGGCCGATGAACTCTACAGCTACACGCTGGACGCGATCCGCGATTACAAGCTGGTGATGGCGTCGCTCAAGGACACGCTGCTGGAGCAGTACGTGCTGTCGAAGGATGAAGTCTTTGCGCTGCTGGAAGAGCGCAGCGAACTGCTGCTGCCGCAGTTGCACGGGCAGCGCTGCGCCAAGCTGACCTTGTGCGAGGAAGAAGCGGCGGCATAAGCGGCCCCGCCCGCAGGGCTGCTACGGCGCGCACCGCCGGCGCGTCACCCGCGCGCAAACTCGGCTAGCATGGCAATATCGCCACAGCCGAGTCACCCCGCATGCACAAGCACGACGAACTGCGCAAGTCCAAACTGATCGCCCTCGGCTTCTTCGTCGGCGCGGCCGTGCTGTTCGTGGTCAGCCTGCTGCTGCCGCAGACCTGGTGGACGGGTCTCTTGCGCGCGTTCTCCGAAGCGGCGATGGTCGGCGCCCTGGCCGACTGGTTCGCGGTGGTGGCGCTGTTCCGGCGCATCCCGATCCCGATCATCTCGCGCCACACCGCCATCATTCCCGGCAACAAGGACAAGATCGCCGACAACCTGGCGCTGTTCGTGCGCGAGAAATTCCTCGACACCGAGTCAATACTCAAGCTGATCCGCCGCCACGATCCGGTCCAGATGCTGGCCGACTGGCTGGCCAAACCGGCCAACACCGAATTGATGGGCGCGCACCTGGTGCGCGCCGCCACGTTCATGCTCGACTTCATCGAGGACGCGCCGGTGCAGAACGTCATCCGGCGCGCGGTGCACACGATGGTGGGCAGCGTCGATCTGTCGAAATCGAGCGGCGCCATTCTCGAGGGCCTGACGCGCGGCCGGCGCCACCAGCAACTGCTCGACGAAGGCATCCGCCAGATCGCCAGGCTGATGGACAATACCGAGACCCAGGGCGCCATCGCCGACGGCATCGTCGACTGGCTCAAGGAAGATTACGCCTTCCTTGAAAAGATGCTGCCGTCCGAACTTATCGGCCGCAAGGGCGCCGACATCGCCGTACGCCTGGCCTCGGGCGTGCTCAACAAGGTCGCGGCCGACCCCGCGCACCCGCTGCGCGAGCGCTTCGACGAGTACGTGGCCGGCTTCATCGAGCGCCTGAAGGTCGACCCGGAATTCATCGCGAAGGCCGACGACGTCAAGCGCTACCTGCTCGAAGACGACACCTTCAACGGCTACGTCGGTTCGCTCTGGGCCGAACTGAAGGCATGGCTCAAGCGTGACCTGGAAAGCGACGATTCCAGCATGCGCCGCCGCATCGTTGGCATGGGCGCCTGGATCGGCAAGGCGCTGGGCGACGATCCGCAGTTGCGCCAGTCGCTGCAAGAAAACCTGGAAGCGGCCGCGCGCGGTATCGCGCCCGAGTTTGCAGGCTATCTCACGCGCCACATCGCCGACACCGTCAAGCAATGGGACGACCGCGAGATGTCGGCCCAGATCGAACTCAATATCGGCAAGGACCTGCAATACATCCGCATCAACGGCACCATCGTGGGCGGGATGATCGGCGTGATCCTGTACCTGTTGTCGCACCTGCCTGCACTGCTTCGCTAAGGACTCCCGATGCACACACTTTCGCTGAACGACTGGCTCGCCGCCCACCCCGAGGTCGAAGCGCTGCCCGAGCGCGACCTGTACGTCGTGGCCCGCTACATGATTCCGGTGGATGCGACCCTGGCGCAGGGCTGCCTCGAAGCGTCGGGCATTCCGGCGATGCTGGCGGATGCGCACCTGATGCAGACCGACCTGCTGCTGGCGCCGGCGCTGGGCGGCGTGCGGCTCCTGGTGCCGGCCGAGCATGTGCAGGCGGCGCACGAGGTATTGCTGGCGCTGGCGCGCGGTGATTTTGCACTGGATGAACATGCGCCCGATGGCGAATGGCGCACGCCTGGATAGTGTGCGCGCATCTGTGAACTGGCGCACGAAACCCGCTTGCCGGGCGGCGTAGGCTGCGACAAATGTGGCCGGTCATCCCGGCTGGCCAGCACATTCGCCGAAAGGAAACCGATCATGCCGCAAGGTGATAAATCGTCGTACACCGACAAGCAGAAGCGCCAGGTCAAGCACATCGAGGAAGGCTACGAGAAGAAGGGCGTGGCCAAGAAGGAAGCCGAGCGCCGTGCCTGGGCGACCGAGAACAAGGTGTCGGGTGGCGGCAAGAAGCATTGATGCCGCAGTCAGCACGGCAACGCGCAAACCAGCAAACCAGCAAGACAAAACAAGCAACGCAACAACAAGCAACGCAACAACAAAAAGCCGCTGCATCGTTCGATGCAGCGGCTTTTGGCGCTTCTGGTGGTGATAGGTGGACTTGAACCACCGACCCCAGCATTATGAGTGCTGTGCTCTAACCAACTGAGCTATATCACCGCAACGGGTAAAAGCAAAATGGCCTGACTCGTTGGAGCCAGGCCATCTGCCTGAAATCTTTGGTGGTGATAGGTGGACTTGAACCACCGACCCCAGCATTATGAGTGCTGTGCTCTAACCAACTGAGCTATATCACCGCAACGGCAAGTATTATCCGGCGTGAGTGGATGGCTGTCAAGATCGCTGGGGCGTGCGGGTCACAAATAGTCGCCGCGCATGTCATTTATCCAACACTGCAAGATGCGCCAGCATCGCGCCCGCCGGATCCGGCCCCAGGCAATCGATGACGATCCGGTCAGGCATCGCGCGCAGCCACGTGATCTGGCGCTTGGCCAGCTGGCGCGTGGCGATGATGCCCGTCTCGCGCAGCGTGGCGCGGTCGATGCGCCCGTCGAGGTAATCCCAGGTCTGGCGGTAGCCCACGCAGCGGATCGATGGCAGCGTGGGGGACAGGTCGCCCCGCGCGCGCAGCCGCGCCACTTCCGCCACCAGGCCGGTGTCGTCGGCCTTGCCCAGCATCGCGTCGAAGCGCTGCGCGATGCGCTTGTGCAGCACGGCGCGGTCATCGGTCTCGAGGCCGAACGAGACCAGCTCGAACGGCAGCACCGGCTTGGTCCGCAGCGCCAGCAGCGCCGACATCGGCTTGCCCGTCAGTTCGATGATTTCCAGCGCGCGGTTGATGCGCTGGGCGTCGTTCGGCGCGAGCCGGTCGGC
>Ga0265797_10000894_pt1 | contig 53604 bp, 53 predicted proteins | sample P2T30metagenome_FD_192433 | JGI IMG/M metagenome (GOLD analysis project Ga0265797, IMG submission 192433) | Plant litter microbial communities from East Loma Ridge, Irvine, California - P2 T30 | ecosystem: Environmental > Terrestrial > Plant litter > Unclassified | place: USA: California...
TAGTTATTAATTATATTATATCTATCTTTATAACTAATCCTTATATATATATTAGAAGCTATTACATTCTAATTGTAATATTTAATATAAGACTAATAGAATACTATAAGTTGTGATAGAAGTCTTGAAGGTTAATAGAGTCTAGTTATACTATCCTAAATAGGAAATTAGCTAACTCTAAGGTACAACTACTAAAATCTACTTGGAATAACTTAGTTACTCTATTCTAGATGCAGGTAAGAGAGAGGCATATAGAGGTAAGCTCTAGTATACCGACTTTGAAGTCAACCGTAGGAGAAGGAACAGCTTGTTTTGTTCTGATCAAGACCAGTCTGACAACTGAGCCTCTATTACTAATATCTACAGACAGCATTACCTTATCTAGACTATCTAGCCTCAAGCGCGACGCATCATCCTGCTACGCGAGGTCCAGCCAACAACAGACACCGACCGCATCCACATAGTCATGACGCTCTCAGCAAAGTTGCCGGTGCCGTTGGCAGGGTCGGCATCAGTCGCCTTGCAAGCCATCTTATCGCCATCCTTCCCGAGGTCGCCATTGACAGAGATGTACTTCTGCTTCTCCGCGGTGGCGTCGACCAGGCCCTTGCCGCCGTCCTCAGTCCAGCCGTTGATGAAGTCGCCGTGCGAGCTGTAGGCGGTGCCGCTGGCGAGCTGGATGGGAGCGGTGCCGGACCAGCCGTTGGGGAGGGATTTGCGCAAGTCGTAGCGGATGGAGAAGCGCAGCTGAGGCATAGCCTTCATGCCGGAGGGACAGTCGCGGTAGCGGCCGGGAGAGCCGGCTTTGTAGCCAGTCTCGAGGGTTTCGGTGTTGACGCCTGTGGACGAGTTAGCAGGGCATCGAGCAGTCGTTGTGGATTTGACAAGGGACACTCACAGTTGGGGAAGTATAGCAGCTGTTGGAGGTGGGTAGAGCAGGTTTCGCTAGGGAAGCCGTTCTCATCCAGCTCGCTCTCCGGGCCACCCTCGCAGAACCATGTCGCATGCGCTTCTTCGAGCATGTCGTCGGGAGAGGTTGCCTTGGCATTTCCAGCAACCATAGCCAGATTCTCCGGGATGGGGACCTCGGCTGGGTTGTCTCCCAGACCGTAGTAAGCGCTGAAGCGGCTGACAGGAGCCGGCTCCCAAGAGCCAGACTCGGACTTGTACAGCAGGGTCGGAACCCAGTAGACAGACAGGTCGTTGGGGTTCTCGGCGTTGGTGCAGCCGGCCCTGAGCTCGTCGCTCTTGGTGGTGTCGACGGTGACGGAGTCGGAGCCGAAGAAGGAGTGGAGGTGAGACTTCGCATGCTCGCCTGGGAAGACGATGGGATCGATGTTCTTGTACATGAAAGGCGAGGGAACGTTGACTTGGGTGTAGGCATACACGCTCTGCACGGCGAGGCCGCTGCTCAGCAGAACGGCGCGGAGGGTGGTGCTGTGCATCGGCATGATGTGTTTTGTTTTTGTTGGAATGAGTGAGTGACTTGGATCAATGAACGACAGTCGAGCGAGCGACGAGAAATGGTATTGAACGAGATGGAAATCTTGCAGAAGGAAGAATGAATGTGAGAGCTGTACCTTTTGCTAAATGAATGCGAGTCGTCGTCTGGTATTTGAACGACTCGAGCCGCGGACCTTCAAGGACACACACAGCCTCCCCCTCGACAAGAGGCATATCTACATACTCCCATGTACAGAAAACGATAGTGAGGTTCTGGTTTGGGAGGAGGTGGAGTCGGGTTGAAGCGAACGATTCTTCTTTTAGGGCTTCCGGCGTCTCGGATGCCTCGCTTCCACTCTTTAGCGCCTTCGAAATCGGCCGCACCGACCGCAAGCTTCTCCATCCGTCATCGACATCGAATAGTCTCTTTCTTGGCGTCTCATCTTTATAGATGGAATTGATTGCTGCGCCTATTCTTGTGCGCGCCTAACTCAAGACTTGGGCAAAGCATTGATACACAGTTCATGTCACTCCGCTTGGGTGGCTTGGACGGCAGCCGCAACCGACTTGACAAACCAGATAAGGCCGGTTTGCTGCTCGGACCGAGACGATGCTGCTCTGCTGAGGGGTGCTGGCCTTGTCGAGGTATACTGCCCTGTTGTGCCTTGTATGCGCCACCCCTTCTCAACCGACAACTCGACGGATCTCAAGCGCTGCAATGCGACGGATCTGGGCGACTCCGAAAAGACCATGCTGAGCATGAACCAAGGCGATATGCCACGCCGGACTGGTTCTCTCCATCTTTGCTTCTTACATTCGACTTGCTGCACGAAGTCCACAGCACTGCAAAGCACCCCGAGGCCCTACGCCGGGTCGTAGTCCTCGACTTGTCAAGCCAGATTGTCAGGAACCCAGTCCGTTCAGAGCGAGCTTCTCGTCCTGCAGCAGCCGCAACACGGCGCCATACGGCTACTTCACCGGCGAATGGCCATCATTCGAGGTCCGCGGGTCTTGTCAGTGTACCTGAGTCAGCTGTCTAAGCGACATGCACTGGTGACTAGTCCACGCCGGGAAGTCACCACAGCGATGTTCGTCTATGAAGACATTCTGTACCAAGACGTCTAGGACCCCGGTGCCTGGCGCCACGTGGTCTGTGTTCGATCTTCGTGGGCGTGAACTGCAGGGACCTGTCTGCTTCCACATTATTCCGCAATGCCGGCTGTCGCAAAGGAGTTGATGAAGTCGATCGTGCTCGGAGTGGTGGATAAGATCTTCTTGGATTTTTTAATCCTCAACAGTCACAGACAGAGCGACTCATTGATACCCTGATCTTTCTTGCCACCTAAATTTCTCCTGCGGCCATACCAAGTACAGACTGACCGCACAATTGATCTGGACTGGATTGACACCAAGGTCTGTATGCCTCAATGTCCAGCTTGGCTGTACGTACCTGCGGCTCCGTTCGAACGGACAACATGTCCAGGCAGGATTTTTCCTGCCACAATGCGTTGCGGAAGCCGGTGTTGTGCAACTTGGGTAATGTCGTGAAGGTCTTTACCTCCGGGGAACGGATTGCCTCGGATCATCGCAGATCTTGCAGCTTGACTTGTCTGCTGCGACTGAATACCAGGGCACTGCGCCCCGCCCGCATTGCGGATGAGGAGGTTTTCTGACAGGTTGAGTCGGCCTAGGGGCACATTGTAGCATGATGTTCTACCAGACTACAGAACGTATAAGTGCTGACTGATCTTCTAAGTAGTTGGACTATAGCGGTGGAATGTCACTGCTAGCGAGAAGCATGTTTGCAAACCATGCAACATCTTCTTGATCCATCCGCTCCACTAGTAAGCTTCTCGTTCTTTGTGCGCCTGTGACGAAACGTAGCTGATATCTGAGTGACATGAAAGCAACTTGAACACTGATACAGGCTTTGCGTCGATCAGTTGACATTCCCTTACGTGTGAACGCAGTGCGAATGGGACAAATCAAATGGAATAGACTGCTGTCAGCGCTGCAAAGGTGACTCCCGATCTGTTTAGCCACCATGAGCGAATCAAAGCAGCATGCATCCTCCGCAAACTATTCAAGTCTGATAAAGACATTTCGCGAAAGCGGCATGCAATATCAACGGAGGTTGTATACATGACCCAGCTCCGTCCAGAAGTCTAATCAAGGTCCGGAGCGATCGGACAGCTACGCGGGCCGTGGATGCATGCAGCAATCTATTAGCCTTTGGACTTTGGACCCACTGATGCTTTCGTCGACCTCGCTTGCTACCATAGAAGTGCATAGCATGCTGTCTGTATTGCATAGTCTGGGCCATTTCCTACTATTTAGTGGACATCTGGCTGACGAAGAACAGGGCGGTGAAACATGCACAAGTGGGCGCGTGGACATCGAGAGCATCTTTCAGGTCACGTTCGGGTCAGCATCAGTCGAATAGACGGCATAATGCGTCAAAATCACTCGGATGACTTGAACTGGCCTTGGTCTTAGTCGCGGTGTGACAAATGAACCTGCAAGGCGTAAGACAGCTGAACGACACCGCAGCTTGCAACGAACTTCGAGCGTTCTGCTACGCGATATATATATAGCCTTGGGCGCACCTTGGACCCATCCGCTTCAAATCACAACTACTGCCTTCGCCTCCGCCGAATCTCATCCCATCGACATCTCATCAACACAACGCAACCCGACACCGCTTCCATCATGCCCATCGCCAGATTCGCCTCCTACGTCGAGCAGGTCCCATTCTACTCGGTCATACATCCTAAAGAAGGCGGGAAAGAATATCTGTGCAACGACAATACTCGACACCGTGGACCCTTCGACTACTGCGTTTTCCAGCGTCATGAGAACAACGAAAAGAAGTTCCAGATTGTTCGCGAGAAGGACAATTGGCGCGCCGGGGACGATGGGAGATACATTCGTTTCTTCGTATGTACACTGTGGCATAGTGTATTCAACGCAACGGCAGGCGCTTGCTCACTGACTCTGTCACAGCCCCCAGAGAACACGAGCGTCAACACCTGGTTTGAGCTGAACACAACAGCCAGAGAGAGATGGGAGTATATATTGATCGGAGGAAAGTGGCTTTGTCTCAATGAGTTGGAGGGTACCTCCTACTTGAACACGATCAACTTGGGCAAGTACGCCTTGAGCCATAGCTATGGTGGCAACGTCGGTCGCACCAACCACGTCGCCTTGGAGAATGAATGCTGAATATGAACACGGGGCGCCTTGAGCAAGGTCACCGCTTTTCCCTTCCTGTTCTTCGTTATCCGCTTTCTCAATGTTGCTTCTCTTGCGCGAGATAGTGATATCGTTCCAGCCACCGAAAGGGTCCAGCGGCCCCTTTTGTATATCAGCCGGGTATCGGCAAGACGTTACTCAGCAGAAACGACTCAGCCTGGTCGTTGGTTACATCCCCATGCCGATAGAGTTTGCCTGGCACAGCTTGCGTTGATCGCGCTAGCTGGATGTGTACCATAGTTCGAAAGCTTCAATCCTTCGCTGATCAATTGCTGACAATCGATGGCGGAACCCACCGAAAGACCCAAAGGCTACAGTGACTTTCTCGGTACATGTCCGAAGTGATAAGTACATATCTCAATGTAAACCACAGCTACTCTTCATTCAGCGTACATCAAGACAGAGTCGCTCCGATCATTACTACACAACATTTCAGTTCCCTCAGCCGAACGACTATGAGGTCCATCATAACTAGCCTCGTATTCGCACTCAGAGCGGCGTCCTTCGCTTTGTCGTCTCCGACACCTCAGCACGGAATAGCAGAAACGAAGCACCAGTTCCCGAACGAGACATGGGTCGAGAACCTAGCCGTCCGATCAAACGGCAACATCCTAGTTACACTGCTCTCTTCGCCCGAAGTATGGCAGATCGATCCAGTTCACGGCACAGCTGAGCTTGTCCACCACTTCCCCCAAGCACTGAGCGTCCTAGGAATCACCGAGCTGCAACCCGACGTCTTCATCGTAGCAGTAGGAAACATCACCCTACCTGCTATCGCATCGGTGCCAGGCTCGTACAGCGCTTGGAAAATTGACATGCAACACCACCAGAAGAAAGAGCACGCTCGCAACCCACCCATCGTCTCAAAGATCGCAGACATTCCGCAAGCCCACTTCCTAAACGGCATCAGCAATTTCCCAAACCACCCAAACACCATCCTCCTAGCAGACTCAGCACAAGGACTAATCTACGCCCTCGACACTGCAATAGGCACCTCCCGAACCTACCTCGACAACCCAGCCTTCAAACCCAACAGCTCGATCCCCGTCAAATCCGGCATCAACGGCCTGCACGTCCACGAAGAATTTTTATACTTCACCAACACCTTCGCCACCCCGGCACTCGCACGCATCCCCATCGACAAGACATCCGGCGAGCCCATAGGCCCAGTAGAGACGATCGTCGGCGAACCGTCGTGGGAAGTGAACATAGGGGACCAAGCTGACGACTTCACCTTCGACTGCAACGGAAACGTGTGGCTCGCGACGGATCCGTCGAATTCGATTGTGAAGGTTGGGATACCGGGAGGGAAGACGACGGTGGAGGTTGGAGGGGCGGAGAATCCTGTTGTTGCTGGAGTAACGGCTGTGGCTTTTGGGAGGACTCGAAGAGATCAGGACGTACTGTATGCGACGACGAACGGTGGGATTGCGTTCCCGCCGATGGGAGGGGTTGTGGGAGGGAAAGTTGTGGCGATTGATACTGGGAGGCTGGGATCGAGGTGGGAATAGCGTCGAGATCGACTTGTGCAACATCCAGGCGAGTCTGAATGCAGTGAGTTGTATGTCATTTTCTGATGTTGCTAACGGCATCAAGTTGAGCACTGCGTCGGCTCGTCGAAAATATTTGGAGACAGCTCGTCTTATGCAACCACCAAAAAAAAAACAGCGCCAGCTATCATATCACGTAGTAAGGTAGCTTGGGGGTTGGTGTTACGCGTTTCACGGTGGCACAGACTTTGAAAGTCACATATTTCGACGACTCTGGCTCGAGCAGTGGAAATGCAGGAACGGAAGCAAGTCTTAGCCATTTGCTGCCTGCGAGAATCACCACAACGATTGTAGATAGCACCCAATTTCATCGATGTACAACACCACTACTGTACAAGATCACTACTACTTCCAAGCAACACACCCAGTTGCCCTGTTATCTCTCATCATTTGTTGTCGAAGATTTCAAGCCTTTCAGACGAAATTGTCTAGTCGCCGCGGGCAAGGAGGGCCTCAACGATCTCCTCAAAGTACTGTTCCTCGAGGTCGGTGAACAGGATAGCATCGTTGCCCTGCGGGACGGGATTGCCGGCATTGAACTCGCCAGTAATGGTGGTGGCAAGAGTCATGCAAGTGGCGGGAACGCCAGTGACAAGGAGGTCTGGCAGAGACATGCAACGGTCAGTTTGAGTACGACGAAGCAGTGAATTGGATTCATTCCAAAAGATTCATGGAAGCAGAGACAACTCACCATTGCCCTGAGGACGCTCCATGCCAATCTGAGCAGACTGGATGTCGTCGCGGCACAGCTCCCAGGCAAGCTGAGTGCCGTACTGGGCGTCGTCCTGACGCTTCAGCTTGGTCCAGGACTCGGCCTTTCCGCCGACGCTCCTCTTCTTGCTGCTCTGAATGGCGCCGGCAACACCAGCGGCACCGCCGATGATACCACCGGCAGCGCCAGCCCAGGCGGCGGCGGAGCCCATGTTGACGGAGATGACGACTGGGACGGCCACCCACGGAGCAGGAGCGTACTGGACCAAGCCGGCGGTAACGATGGAAGAGAGAGCTGCAGCGGTGAAAGAGACCATTTTGAAGGTAGTCTGAGTGCTTGGAGGTTTGGGTTGGATAGTTCGAAGGTGTAGTGGCTTGGATAATGTAGAAGCTGTTGATGGGCAGAAGACTGTTTGGGGGGGATGATTGAGCACATTTATGTACCTTCGTTGAAGAGTGACGAGAGGAGCACTATCACTCTCACATTCGCACAACACCGTCGGCGCCATGTGCAACGGTTCGTTCTCTTTCAGCGGAGATGCTACCATACGTCGTACGAGTTCGGACTGCTTTTCGCGCAATACCAAGACAGTCTCCACCGAAGGAACATCCTGTCGTCGACTGTCCTTGTGTGAACTCGCCTAGACACTATATCGTACGCAATCGAATGGCCGTGTCCATGTAGACCTAACAATGTCTCCACTGAAGGAATGTCGTTGGCCGGTCGGCCGGCTGCCCTCATTTCAATCACACACAGATACTGTACGTTCCCTGCGTACGAACTCCCATGACTGTGCAGATAGTACATCAGTGCTCCCAATGAAGGAACATGGCCTAGTTGACTCCCCTCGATCGATGTTGGTAGCAACACACCGCACTCAAACAACAACTACACTCTTGGCTGGGTGTAGGAGCCGTAGTGACTATCAATCGATGATTCGATCAACAAGTAATATCTCCATGCCTGTTACATGCGATCAAGGCCCCTTGTACCGGAGTTTGCCATACACTAAATCAACCTTGCAAGTCGGACAAGGAGGTGAATTGACGAAGCTTTGGATGTCTTATGCTGAAGGTTTCGGACGCTCCGAGAATGAAGGAATCTTAGGGCCTGACGAAATCATCAATGCGGACAGGTTTCGAGGAACATGTACTTGATGGCGGAGTGCTACGGGTGATTGAGAACTCCAAAATCGGTTACGGAACAGTCAAAGCTGACTCGTTCAGCAACTGTCGAACATGTTAGTCTCGAGACTTTTCGTACAGCTCTAACGACACCACTGAGTAGTTCATGGTGCCCTTGAGTATAGCGGACTAAGTAGACGACGGAGTGGACTCATTGGGTGTGACTGGGTCACTAGGATCCATTAGAAGGATTATGTCGCTAATTAGCAGTAGCCTGTAGGGTGACGTTGACAAATTTGAGTAGCTGTAGGGTTGAAAGTGAAATCTTCTTGCTTGCCAACAAAGCTATCTGAGGTTGTATGTCTACAGTAAACGTAACCACGTGGTCGACTTAGCGTAGGATGAGTGAGGGACGGAACTTTCCGGGATGAGCACGGTACATGACACCCGGCTCGGATTGGGTCCACTCTCCACTTATATCTTTCTCTAACACCACTTCCCCTGGCTCATTCAATCCTCCTCCTCCTCTGTTACTACTACTTATATTGCGGGATACCAGATCAGGTCGTACCAGCTAAATCGTCCTGCTTGGAAGTAGACCGGAAAAATCACTCTCATGCATACTGGAAACCCTTCTAGGAATAAATGATTCAAGACCCCAGACGCCACCTCAGAATGAACCTTGCTAGATCCTACGCACCGAATCCTTCGTGATAACAACCTTGGACGTGACATGGCTCGCTCTCAGACAACATAGCGATCAGCATCCGCACTCGGCATTCTCTACAGACCGATCTCACGCTCAAAGTTGTCAAGGTCAGACTGACTTCGCTCCTAGAGCAACTGACTCTCCCACCTCACATCATCATTCACTCACCATGGAAGGTATCCGTCTCTCACAGCCCGCCGTCCCAATCAGCTGTAACAGCGGCCACATCTCAAGTGTCAACTCCACCATCACATTCCGCTGCCACGACAAACACTTTCGCGATGCCGTAGCCTGCGACGAGAGCGGTGCTGAACTATTCACGCTCGGCGCCAACAGCCTTTGGTCTTCTTGGAGCATGCGGCGAACACTGCGGAGCGTTGACAACGGCAGACACATCCTCGATGTTCGTCACCACAACTCGAAAATGAAAGAGTGGGTCGTCGAGAATCCCCAAGGCCGCCAGCTCTGCCTTGTCAAAGATGGTGTCTCCAAGCTGGGAAAAGCCACGGCCATGCAAGCGCAAATCGCGGCGGAGGAAGTCGTCGGTGGGCACGTCGTTGTCGACATGCAATCTTCCGATCATGCAGGGTCGAAGACTGTCATTTCTGTTGGAGAAACGGCCATTGCCGAGATGAGCCTTGTTGAGAACAACGATCTTTCCTTCCTGGGTACACGAGGCTTAGACAGGTCGGCTTGGAAGATCCGCATGGCTGCTGGTGTAGACGTTGCTCTCATTCTCACTCTCGCTTACTGTCGTGCGGAGGTGCTGCACGCGTGGCGGCGGTGAAGAGAGCTTGCCAAAGAATCACAATGCTCTGAGATTTCGATGGAAATGAGACTGGTGGGCTGATGTTCGTTCTTATGCGCTTTGCTTACACAATTTCGAATGAAGACCCTCATTGCATCGTTCCACATTCCATCTCATTTATTTCACAACCTAGTGAGTGAAGTCACGACACGTCTCACCATTTCTCGTGGTATGATAACTGCCCAGCCCAGGAAAGGCACAGAACCCCTCACAACCCCCCGAATCTCGTTTCGTAAGACACTGACCCTTCCAGGCGGATAGAGCGAAACGTCATCTACCTCGTTATTGTCGCCCTTTGTGAGAATATGTTGCCTGCCGAAACGGATGGTCAGATCAGTAATAGAGGCTTCACCCAGTGGCATAAGACAGATGGCAACGTACACAGGCTCACTTCCCAAACCCTCGCCTTCTATCCAATGTGATTGTACTACCCGATGCACCATTGGGAGCGGTTGGTCCAGAAACCAGACAAGTGGTACATCGCCTACTCGGACAGCGGCGTCTCGATTCCAGAGTAGAAGCAAATCGCCGCGGTGGAAAGCAGGGGCCATTGATTCGGAAACGACAACGACGACTGGAAGGTCAGAGTCTGTAGCGATGCAGGCGGTTTTCCAAATCATGTAAAAGCTACTGAGGGCGACCAGAGGGGAGAGGGGGGAGAATAGATGGTGACGCATTGCTCTGTCGCTTAGTGAAGGTGTAGCTGAATCGAAACTTGGATCGATTTGTCTTAATGATGGGCAGATATCCGCTCTGCAGCGTGCTCGGAGACAATATATCAGTATGAATTGAATCTTCGATCGATTGCAAGGGATTGGAGTGAGGTGAGGGCTTGTTGGTACTGACTCGTACGATCGATGTCGACTGTCGTGGGCCAAGTTTCAGCTGCCAGGATTCATGTGCTAGTTTGATCCTTCGTTCGGGACTTACCACCACTGCTGCTATGTTTCGTCGTTGCTCTCAGGACAACAGTGGAGCACTTTACGATGGTATTGATTGGCAAATGAACAATGTATGCCAGCTCTATTTTCATGCCCGACGATGACACTCCACACCAGAGTCTCTTTCTAGTCGCTCATCTAACATCAGCCCCCTTGGAGACCATTCGACTACCATCAAGGCTTTGAACGAGAATGTACGAAAACAAACTCAAAGCCCTCAAACCACCACTATGCCTCTTCTTTTCCGCCGTCGTCTTCGGCACAATACTCCACGCCAAACACCAGAAACATCGAAGGTACTTGACACCGATCTTTCTCTTCTCAGCTTACCATTCGCTCGCCACACCACATCAATTCTCATGCTGTCTCCCACTCTTCAGCCTCTGGGATCTCAGCGTCGGGTTATACGTCCTACACGCCCTCTCCCTTTTCCACATAGAGCAATGGCCGGCCCCGACACCTCCAGTAAATTTCCCTCCAACTCTACAGGAATTTAAATGGAGAGCAGCAACAACGTACCGGCTCTGGGGCAATCCACGCGTTTTGATCCCACAAAAAGAAGCAAAGGAAAGAGAGCAGCAACAAACCTACACAGACTTTGCCATACAGCGCATCGCAAAAGCAGCCTTGTACTACACACTCCTCTCCCACCTTGCGCCCTTCATCAATGGCCATCTCATCGGCGACATCCAACCAGCAGACGTCAACAGTACTCAACGAACATTCTTCCGCTCCCTTCTCCACGCCCTAGTCTCTAGGGAAGGACCCCAATCAGCAGCACCACTACTGCAACCCCGATCACTCCTCGTACGCGCCCACACAGCCGTCTTCTGGATCCTGGAAAGCGTCGCCTACCTTGACGGCGCGAATGCACTCCTTGGGCTCTTTTTCGTCTGCGTAATGCGCGTAGACGAACCCGCGGACTGGCCGCGCCTGTTCGGGTCCCCTGCGGCAGCGGTGTCGTTGACAGCATTGTGGAGTGAGTTTTGGCATCAACTGGCTACGAGGCCGTATGGAAATATTGGTAGGACGATCTCGAGGCAGGTATTTGGCTTGGATGTTTCGAAATCACGGGCAGCCAAGACCATCACAGCAGGGGTGGTCTTTATGCTGTCCGGTGCCACACATGCGGTCGTGAGCTGGCAGGGCGGCTTTCGGGACTGGCATCTGGAGATCTGGTGGTTTTTTGCGAACTTCTGTGCTTGTGCGCTGGAGACGGGGTCTAGAGGCGTGTGCAGGAGGAATTCGTCACGGTCCAGGATGCTGCGTTACTTGCAGCGAGAGGATAGGGCCTGGATTGCGAGGGTGTTGGGGAGGCTTTGGGTGTTTGCATTCTTTTGCTGGAGCGTGCCGAAGTGGCAGTATGCACGTTTGGAGAAACAGGCAATTGCAAGGGTGGAGGTCGAGAGGTTGAGGAGGATTCTCTCGTTGTGATCAGGAGAGGAAGGGTCAGCATAGGATGCACGGTGACAAGAATTCATATCTGGAGAGACAGTCAGTGAGAAGAAAAGCAAAGCTGAGGGAAAAGGAAAGCTTTCGCCGTCAACGATCTCTTTCGGCGTTGACCTCATGTCACATTCCGTGTCGCTGCTGTCCAGGTCCTGATAGGTTGTCAATTCGCTCACTCTTCTGAAATATCATACCAACAAATGCTCCCATTTGTGCGGTTGGCAGAACGATCCACGGACATCACCTGGTCTAGACGAATGTCTCCACTTCAGTAGATCGAAGGAAGAGATTGACCGCAAAGTGAGAAGACAAAGGTGACGTGCACATGCTGTGTAACATTCGGCTAAGCGCCAAGAGTTACTGGCCCGAACGACGGCCATGATCAAAGGATCACTGACAGTGGCGTGGTACCACACATCACCTGGAGTGACTCACAAACTACAGAAACATCTGTAACACTCACACCAGTTTCAAGTTAGCTTCGGTCTCGTAGTGAAAATCGTCGAGGCATCAATCAACAAAGCGTTTCTGGTCTTACAACACCAAAGTCATAAGAGGTCACTTACCTCTCGGGTCTTCCTGATAACCTCTCCTCTTCTCCATCGCCAAAAATTCTCGAGGCGATAGGTACTGATCTTCTACTCCTCGCATCAACAGCGAACATCGACGAAGTCCGCGACCAAGAAGCAACAAAACACCGTTCGTTCTTACGCGGACGGCAATCGAACGGACCAACGCGCAATATGGCGACCCTTGAACACCTCAAGCGAGAACTGAAGTCCGCGGCCGCGGCAATCGAGCCGTCCCAGGCGGCATTCAAGCATCCCCTGACCGACGAGCAATACAGCGCCGGCTTCAACACCTTTACACAGTGCTCAGGACAAAATGCCTACAACGACTTTATCATTCCACAGCTGTCGCTACTGCTGGACCAACTCCTCGCCACGCGCAAGTCCATCTCCATCCTGGAAGTCGGTCCAGGCCCAAGAAGCATCCTCGAACGCATGCCCGCTCATATCCGTCGACGTATCGGCAGATACTCTGCTTTCGAACCCAACGTCCTCTTTGCGTCGAGGTTGGAGGAGTCGTTGCTTTGCTCTGCATCGGACCAGAGAACTCACCACCCGCTACCTTGTCTCGAGACCCCACTTGATATCCGCCGCCTCTCTTTTCCATCGGAAGACGCCACAAGCTCTGGAAACCAGGACGAATTTGACGTCGTACTTTTCTGCCACAGCACGTACGGCATGAGATGTAAGCATGAGGCCATCAAACTTGCGCTTGGAATGCTTCGCGATCAATCGGGCAAAGAGATGGTGGTCCTCTTTCACCGCGATGGCACGCTGAAACTCGACGGTTTGGTGTGTCATCAAATAGTCACGTTCCCCTCGGGAATCGTCCACGTGCGCGACGACGACAACATCTTGGACTCCTTCGCCGATTTCATCGCCGGATTCGCCATTGACGACCCCGATATAGTGAAGATCGTCCATGACAAGTATCAAGAAGTGTGCCGCTCACTGGGCAGTCGTAGAAAAGAGAATCTCGGCTATTTGTCGTTCAGCTCACCTGAGACGATGGTAACGTTTCGGAAGGAGGCGATGAATCTGTCAGCGTTGACTGCTCAAGTCCTAGTCGTGAGCGGAGAGTCCAAGATCAAGAACAGAGAAGCCCGGATGCGCCATCCTGCTGTTGTCGTCAGACCGGAGAACATTCGACAAGTGCAACACTGCGTTCGCTGGGCGTTGGATAACGAGGTCGACCTGAGCATCGTTGGTGGAAGTCACAGCGACAATTGTGCCTGGTCCCACGTCGTTGCCATCGACATGAGCGCCTTCCGTGATCTACACGTTCTTCCAACTGGGTTCGAAGATGGATCTGCTTCGACTCCAGCGCCTTTGGTGGTGGTCGGCGCTGGCTGTACGTCAGGCGGCATCATCAGCGCCACCTTGGAGGCCGGCTTGACAGTCCCTCTGGGATCTCGCCCAAGTGTCGGAGCAGGACTGTGGCTACAAGGCGGCATTGGACACCTCTCCAGACTACACGGGCTGAGTAGCGATGCCGTTGTCGGCGCAGTGGTCGTTAGCGTTGCCGACGGCAAGATCATGCACATTGGCTGTGTTCCTTCTCGGCATCGTCCGAAAGGTTCTGTACGCCCAGTCAACGATGGTGAGATGCTCTGGATGCTCGAAGGTGCAGTAACAAATCTCGGCGTGGTGATCAGCGTGACCTTCAAGGCTTACGAAGCTCCAATGTATTCGTATCGAAAATGGATCGTTGCCCTGGACGATGACCTCGAGGTGGCGCGGAATCTCAAGGAGTTCGATGAATCGATCGCCTGCAAGCTGCCAAATCATTGTTCAGCTGATGCTTATTTCTTCTGGGAAGGAGATAAGCTCAACCTGGGAATAACCGTCTTCGAAGTGTCGACTACCAAACATGCTGTCGAAGAATCAGCTGTATCATCTGAAGATCTCACGGCGATGTTGGGACCAGGAGGGCCGTCCAAGATCATTGACAGCATTGGTTTATTCCAAGCCGAAATGTACATGTCCGGGATGCACGGCGGACATGCAGGCGGCAAGACGTCGTCCTTCAAGCGCTGCCTTTTCTTGAAGCAGATTGGTTCGCCGGAAGTTTCGCGCGCTTTGATAGCGGCCATCGGGTCTCGCCCTTCATCACTCTGCTATCTCCATCTTCTGCACGGTGGCGGTGTGATCAGCGAGATCGCTGCTGATAGCACTGCGTTTGGATGCAGAGACTGGGACTTTGCTTGCGTGGTGACTGGTATCTGGCCTCGTGACCAAGATGGGTCTGCCATGGCTGGAGCCGCCATCGATTGGGTTTGCAACGTGGTCCAGCGCCTATTGCCGGTCAGCAGTGGAGTTTACGGAGCGGATCTCGGACCTGATCCTAGAGATGTCGATTTGGCGAGCAAGGCTTTTGGAGCGAACCAACCACTCTTGGCTCGCCTTAAATCCCTCTACGACCCAGAGAGCGTGTTGGCATACGCATGCCCGCTCAAAAGCCTCCTCAAAGATCCACAAGTCATCTTCCTGGTGACAGGCGAGAGCGGCGCCGGGAAAGACTTCTGCGCCGATATCTGGGCCTTCAAACTTCCTACTTTGAGTAAACATGTTGGCAGAGTGAGAGTCGCTAGCATCAGTGAAGCGATCAAGCACGAGTATGCAAATGCTACAGGTGCTGACATGGAACGTCTGCTTTCTGATCGCGCTTACAAAGAGCAACACCGTCCCGCACTGACCGCGTACTTTCTTGACAGAGTGCGGCGGCAACGAAGCTACCCGCAGGACAACTTCGTCAAGCTTCTGCACGAGAACACCGACGTTATGTGTTGTTCGTAACGGGACTGAGAGAAGCAGCGCCGGTGGCAGCGGTGTCTCATCTTGTACCGGGCACCAAAGTACTCGAGATCCGCATCCGCTCAGGGTTGGCTGAAGCCGGTAGCATTTGTTCCGGCCTCGTCTTTTACAACTCTGTGAAGGGCGAGACTGGTGCAATCGATTTCGCCAAAGATCATCTGCTTCCTTTCTTTGACGAAGATTTGCTCCGGCTGGCCAGCATGGTGCCGACGGTGGTCGATTTCCCAAGCCGCGGCGTGATGTTCCAAGATGTGCTCAAGATTGCTCAGCGGAGAGGCGGGCTGACGACTTGCATATCTCTGATGAAGCAACTACTCAAAGTCCACTGGCACAGCGTCGACGCGATAGCCTGTTGCGAGACCGGCGGGTTCGTTTTCGCATCTGCTCTGGCGGCGCAGGTCGACGTGCCGTTGGCGCTCATCCGCAAGGCGGGTAAGATTCCTTCACCTATCATCTCTGTTGCCAAGTCTTCGTCGCATATCTCGTCGGCAACCACTGGTGACTCCGGGTTGGAACAAATCGAGAGTGATCGGGACGTCGTTTCCAGCACCAGCAAGGTGGTGGTCTTGGACGATGTGTTGGCTACTGGCAACACGCTTTGTGCTGTTTTGTCCTTGCTGAGGAAAGCTGGGATGGAGGATGAGGGCATCAGGGTGATAGTCGTGGCCGAATTTCCCGCCCATCGCGGTCGGGAGTTGCTGTGCCAGCGTGGCTTTGGTAAGGTTGATGTTCAGAGTCTCTTGGTGATCGAGGGCAAGTTGTGGGTTGGCAAAAGCGGGTTTCTTTGAGATAGGACTGAGTGGTATGAGCCCGTACATAAGATTCTCCCATCAGTCATTTTCTCTTATCCCGTCCGCGATATGGTGCTCGGTGGCAGTGCCGCGTCCCTGAACAGTGTAGTATGCGGAAGAGGTCTCAACTACCGCAATAGAGCTGCCAATGTCCGTAATCAGACAACGTTCGCATACCTCCGAAGCGCTCGAAAAGGTCTTTGGACCAGTTGTGAAGAGTTCGTCGATTTGGCCATTTTTAAGACCTAGGGAGTCAAAGATTCTTCTTTTCGCACGAGTAGTATTCGCCGTCATCCGTCAGCGAATTCTTTGCGTTCTCATGGAGATCAACCTAGGGTCAATCACCTGTATGTCAGGATGCCTTTTTATACCAACCGAGCTCGGACGGAATCGTTCTCGTTCTCGTTCTCGTTCTCGTTCTCGCGTTCGGTTTCGCGATCCTTCTAGCATACTCGTGAAAGTGGACCTTTGGTCCACTTGGTACATAGGGCAGTCGACATCAGTTCCCGTGCTGGGCAACATAGAAAGGCTTCAGCGAGACTGGAACCAGACTGCCCGCTGTCGAACAATCCCTGCTTTTGCCAACTCACCGTTCTTTCCCGCCATGACAGCAATTCTTCACGACCAGTCGCACAATCGCCTGAAATACCGGGGCGTCGTATACGATGTCGGCTTGAACTTCTCCGGCACCGGGTTCTCGGTTGAGCCATTCGATCCTGCACTCGTGCAACACGATCTGGAAGCAATAGCCAATGATCTTCACGCAAATGCTGTGAGGATCGAGGGAGAGGATGTTCACCGTCTTGTTGTCGCGGCACAGGCGGCTCACGCGCTCGGGCTCACCGTGTATTTCAATCCATGGAAGATGCACGCGACTGCGGACGAGACATGTTCATACCTGTGCGAGGCGGCAAAGGCAGCTGAAGAGCTTCGGGTCACAGGTGTGGATGTTGTCTTGGTGGTCGGCTGCGAGTACACCATCTTCAGCAAAGGCGTTTTCCCCGGAGAGTCTTTCAACGACCGAATTGCTTGGTTTGGAAGTCAGGTTGCTGAGAGCGGTATATCTGCGGCTAATATTCCCGACTCCGTACGGGCGAAATCTGCAAAATTGAATGAGATTCTGCGCCGAATGACGGCGACAGCGCGGGCGGAGTTTGGTGGACCGGTCACCTATTCATCGGGATCTTGGGAGCTGGTCGATTGGTCCATCTTCGATATTGTCGGAACGGACTATTACCGGCGGGGTGAGTCAGCAGAAGAATACGTTGGCGGGCTTGAGGCTTACCGTGTTGGCAAACCCCTGGCTGTGATGGAAGTTGGTTGCTGTGCGTACGAGGGCGCGGCGGCGCGTGGCGACGGTGGCTTCGTACTACTCCAAGGAACCATGGAGGATGGGACAGGGAAGTTTGTCGATGATGTTGTACCAACCCGAAGCGAGACGGAGCAGGCTGATTACATCGAGACTCAGCTCACGCTGCTCTGTGACAAAGTCGACGCTATCTTCGTATTCGTGTTCTCATTCCCTGCGATGAGAAAGGGCGAAGGGCTCAAGGATCTAGACATGATGGGCTTTTCGTTGGTGAAGACTTTCCCGGATGATGATCCTCGATCGAAAGCCATGCCGCCTTGGGCACCAAAAGAGTCATTCCATCGACTTGCCGACTTTTATGCCAGGGAGAAAGAGGCCACTCCTTAAATTGGGTCTTGGTTCGTGTGACGGGAACAGAGAAAATGGCGCACGCGAAGAGGACGTCTTACCAAGAATGTGTATTATCGAACTAGCCTCGGTGGAGCTGTTCCGAGAGGATAGTTCAGCAATATGGACGTTTTACACATCTTCGGACATGAACTGAACGATGAAATTGTCCTCGGAAAGGTCCTCAGCAGAAGGTCTCTCTTCCGGAAGCCATCTCAAGATCTTACGAAGAAGTGCAAGTAGCAGCTCCTTGTCCTTGCCTTGTAAACGCATCTCGCGTGATTCAAGAGTCTGATTGGGCATTGGAGTTTTGGCAATCCAATCAACTTCACGAAAGGAGGTCAGCTGTCGATAAGAGCGAGTCACAAATCCTCGGAGATGTACCTCCGGCGTCCCAATACTTGCGGCATCGATCACTTCGTTCAAGAAATTGTTTTGGCGGAGGTCCCATCAAAGAGACCATCTGGGCGAAATGGAGCTCATCGTTGAGATGTCCGTCCTTGAAGGGGTTGAACAGATTACTATCCTCCAACAAGTTCCAGATCTTCGTTCATGTGGTATTAGTCGTGATGGGGTTCTTCAAGGACATCATTTGGACGTACCATCACACCGAAAGCCCAGATGTCGATTTTGGAGTCCCATTCCATCCCTGAAATGACTTCAGGTGCCCGGAAGACTCCAGGCATGACATCGCCACGGTATTTTTGGCCTGGTTCACCAAGACGAGCGGACCCGAAATCAGTAATGACAGGCGGCTCATAACTCGTAGGCATGGCGTAGGACAGATGGATAGCGCGATCTGCTACAATCTTACAAGGTGATGGGCTATCAATCTCCGCCTGCTCAACTTTGGACACTGTGTGGCAGTCTACGCCGACCAAGATATTGTTGGGCGAGAGATCTGTCACGTATCTCAGCAAGAAACCCAAGAGTGGCAAGGTCATGATGGGAACGAACCTGTATGGACAACTCCGACCTGGTGCAGGAAATCCAAAGCGGTCGCGATCACAAGCAAGAACTTCTGCAAGAGAGTCTTGTCAAGAGCCCTATCGTCGAACAGATCGCGCAAGGCTGTCAAGTTGAGACCCAAGGGCACAAAAACCAAACACTGATATTTCCCATGTGGTCCATTAATGTGAAAATCGTCAATTGTTACACGCAGGTGCCGTTTACCAGGGTGGATGTTGTCAGCGTCGATGGATTGTGTGTGACGTGAGATTTCTAGTTCCTGGGTGTTATTGTTGTCCAAGGTGCATACTTTGAGGGTGACTAGGGCGTCTTCACTTGAAGACTATCAATACAATGACACGTTCATATCGAAGGAGCCTACTCAACCGGAGATCCCGACATAGCCAGACAGTGGAACCGGTGCCGAAGCCCAACTTTGCGAGGACCCGATATCTTGACTGGAAGATCTCTCCTAGCCGGACAGGACAGTAGTTCTCTGCTTTGTAGCCTGGGAGTCTTTCCTCTTCGTATCTTACGTTGGTGGGAAGCACAGGGAATTTGGCAGACGCGGTCATGTGCCTTTGATCAAGTCGTACCGTGTGACGACAAAAGACGGTTGGCGAGCATCGTAAGGGAGCAGTCCGGACACGTGATATGACTCGGAAGACAGGCGAGTACACCATATTCCAGGGAAGAGGGATGGAGATGAATGTTAGCGGTGACTTCAGCTGGTGATGGGTGTAAATGGTAAGATAGTGTCCTCCGCGGCGTTTCTGCGTTCTGATTGGCTGGAAGCATCTCCTGCAATCCGTTGTCAAAACAGTTCAATTTGATGGGTCTTTTCAGCCAACACGCAGTCTTCAGATTCCTACCCCATGGCCCCAAAAGCAAACATTACCGGGATGGAGATGTAGCAGAGATGTTGTGCTGGGGTGGAGATGGAACTACCGATGGATGTGGATGTCTGGGGGAAGAGATGCCCTTGGTCTGGGTATGTGAGATCGAATTTTCTGATGAGATCAAAGCCGAAAGAAGTCGTATTTCTACCGGCCAGCGCTCTCACCGGCATAGATACTGTATGATGAGCATTATGCGTCCGATGATCTGTGTACGTGGTTTCGCCTATTCGCCGGGGACTTGTACGCAGCTATGTTTGAACCGTAACAAAACGTCTATGCGCATGCCCAACACCTTCCCATAACCCACAATCCGTACGCCTCGCTGAAAAAGAAAAACCGTATGCACCCTCGACATATCCAGCCGGTCTACTCGAACTGCTTGTTACTGTGAACCTTCAACCCTCCCAAAGCCTTGCCATCGTGATCCTCTAGTTTCCCTTCCTCCACTCCGCCCGGTAAATCTCCAGTAGAGACATGTCCGATATTGCTCCCTTGCCCATCGACTTGCGGCGAGCCTTGCAACGGCGCTTCAGCACCAAGCGGACTGGGCGAAGCCGGGGCGTTTGTCGCAGCAGCGACCTCATCCGCAGAGACGACTGCGGGCTTGCTCGGATCCTCTTCCCCATCTAAACCATACGGTCTCGTACCTTCAGCCTCGTCCGGCCCGGCGACTGCTTTGCCGTCGTGATTCTGGCTCCGAACGCTGCTGGCCCGACTGATAATCGCGCTGGTGGCTTTCTCAGCCCTAAGCCCCAGTTGCTTGTCGGAATCGTCGCCCGTGTCCTTCACGCCGTGCCAATCCGCCGGCTTCATTTCTTTCACCGGCTCGCCGTCCGCCGGCTCGTTGATTTCGATACCTGGCGCGCCTTCCACTTCGGCCGCTTTCCATACGACAGCCAGACGGTCGAAGGCTCGCGTGCCTTTTCGCGAGGAACCTTTGACGCCGTCCATAGCGTCCCAGTCGATTTCGAAGACGCCCGAGTCGTCGGGTTGGCCGTTCTTCTCTGGTCCTTGGCCTTCGAAGAAGATGTTGAACCAGACGTGCGCGACTGCTGTTACCATTGTGAAGCCGCCCATTTTGGTTTTGTTGCGGCGCTCTACGTCGATGTTGATGTCGCTTGAGGGGAGGATGATGCGGGTTGTTGGGCGAAAGACGACGTCGCCGCATGTGTTGTCGTTTAGTGTGTCTGTCGTCGCGGATCTAGAGACGGCGGGCTTGCTGTTCGAGTCCTTGTCGGCAGAGGAGGAGCTGGAGGAGTCGCGCGCTGGAGTCTCGTCTTTCTTCTGCAGGACGGTGTTCTTGCCCCGTCCCATCACATCCTGCACAACATCTGCGAAGCCGCCCTCCTCTTTGATCCCACGCTTAACCACCTCCCTCTCCTTCCCATTGAAAGTGTGGAACGTCTTGATTAACTTCCCCTCCTCCGCAAACCCCTCCACCGACAACTTCACGCCATCCCTCAACCCCCAGACATGCACCTCCAACACCTCCGCCGGCCGCTCAATATACTTCTTCCCCCCCTTCGTCCACCGATCCACATACCTCAGCGTGCGAAGCTGACTAGGAATGCTGATCCCATTCCCAAACCCAGGTCTCATCCGCCGCTCCGTAAACCGCTGCTTCGCCTCTTCCATCTCCCACCCTTCCTCCGCAATCAAATAGCTGCAACTCACCGTCCCGCTCCTCCCCTTCCCAGCTTTACAATGCACCACCACCACCCTCCCCTCCTTCTCACGCAACCAATTCCGCATACTCCCCACAATCAGCGGAATCAGCGCAAACGGCGGCGGGTGGTGGTCCGGCCATGGGTAGTGCCGCACGCGGTTGTACACTTCTTCGTCCGGGTACCCGGTCCCTTCGGCCCGGAACTCCCAGATCGCCCAGTCGGCGCCGTGTTTGGTGTCGAGGAATCTCACTACTTCTTTCAGCGGGTTGCGGTATGCGATTTGTGGGAATGTGCCGCTCGGGCCGGAGGTTGCTATTATTTTGTCGGTTACGTAGCAGAGGTCTAGGCCGGCTTCGGGGTGGCGGGCGCGGGGGCCGGCTACGATTTGGCGGAGGAGGGAGGCCATGGTTGGGTTTTGGTTGGGAGCTGGGAGCTGGGGGGTTGGAGTTGGAGTTTTGGTGGTGGGATTATTGGTTGGTGTTGTTATTGGCGCTTTCCATGTCGAGTGCTGAAGGAAAAAGTGTATGTTATGGGATGTCTTGGCCTTGCCCTTGGGGCTTTTTCAAGAAACAAACGGAAGAGTGGCGTTTGATGTTCTTGTTCTTATTCTTCCCTCTTCGTTTCTTGGAGTTGGAAGTGGAAACATACACAAGGCCGCGGACCGGGGTATGACGTAGCCAAGTATTTTGGATGAGGCTGAGATTCGATGAAGTCAGATTCCAATCACGAGATTCCTCTCTCTTTCCTCTCCTGACATGCCTTGCAAGATGTCAACGGACACGCCACGGCAAAGTCCACTCGCCTCCACCGACAGAGTCACAATCGATCTACGGGAGCACAGGCACGAGGATGATCGAGCTACCAAAGCGCGACCAAGTCCTTTCTTCTGACCTTCAATACGCGCCATCCAATCGGCTGCCCGGCGCGATACGTCGTTCCGCGCTGAACGACTAACGATCCTTTGACTAGACCCCTTGGGCCAGAAATGGGAACATGTCATTCCCATCAAATGCGCCTAACAAATCCTTGTCTGGTTCTATGTATACCCACACGGGTCTTCAAATGTACGGTCTCAGGAGGTTTACGAGCTTCAGCGCGATTCGTAGTTCCGCGCTGAGCCGTACTTTGTCCTCGCGTATCTGGACACGCTTTTTCGAACATACAGCTTGTCTCGGCTGCCTGGGTTGAAGATGAAGCTACGGTGGACATGGTCAATATAAAGGTAGGTTGTGGACTTGCATTGCTAATCCTAAGGTCACTCTCAAAAATTAAGCCCTTCCGACCACAGCTTAACACAAACCACCAACCATGCGTTTCCTCGCCTTTCCTCTACTCCTGAGCGCCGGCCACGCTCTTCTGGTCCCATCTCCACCGGGGCCTTACTCGGTCGCCGTCAAGCACTTCGAGCTCATCGACTTCAATCGCACAGACGCCCTGGCACCACGTCCCAACACGACACGCCGATTCATGTCCTCCGTCTATCTCCCCATCGATGCCAAGCGTGAGTGCAAGCTTCAGACCGTCCCTTACATGCCGGCCTTGACGGCAAAGGTTTTTGGCCAGATTGGCGAGGAATTGGGCGTCCCGCAGGGAACGCTTGAGCAGTTCGAGATGGAGTTTTGTGATTTGGCGACTATCAAACTTGACATGGCAACCGGTGCCGAAAAGAAGCAGTATCCTGTTGCCATCTTCTCGCCTGGCTATGGAGGCACGAGGCTCGTCTATGGTGCGATGGCGAGGTCGTTGGCGAGTTTGGGTTATGTCGTCTTTACTGTCGACCACACGTACGAAGCATCAGTGGTACAGTTCCCAGACGGGAGTGACGAGTATTCAACCGACACCAGCTCGGGGAATATGACAACAACTCTGAGACAGTTGGAGGTAAGACGAAACACAGCCATGTATCCAACGAGAAATCGCAGACTGACAGATCCCACTGTACTCGCAGATGCGCGTCGGGGACGTGGGATTCCTCACCTCTCAGCTTTCCAGCTCGACCTTCACGTCCTCTATCTTGGCCAACTTCCCCGGCACTTTCACTCCAGATAAAGTCATGGTCTACGGCCATTCTTTCGGTGGCTCGACTGCGGCAGTCGCTGCCCAGCGCGATGACCGTGTCATTGGAGGTGTCAATCTCGATGGCCCGATCTATGGCCCCGTTGATGAGCAAGGCTTCCAAGACAAACCGTTTGTGCTGGTCGCGTCGATGAGGAACTTTACGAGACCGAACCCCCCGCCCGTCTCTGAGTGGACCGAATTTTACAGCAACGTCGACGCGGCAAAGATGGAGCTCATCGTGTGGGATACGCAGCACTATGCTTTCACGGACGTGCCGTTGTTGCTGACTGTGTATCATCAGACGCCTCCTGCGTCGCAGCTGGTGGTGGATCAAACTTTCGGGACGCTGAGTGGGAGACGTGTTGAGGCTGCGACGAATGGGATTGTGGCTGGGTTGATGAGGCTTGTTTACGATGGGGATGCGGAGTCGCCGAGGGAGGTGGGCGGGAATGCCGATGTTGATGTTGTCCGAAGTGATCTGCCTGAGTGCGAGTAAGGGCACGCGAGACTCTGGGTCTCGATGGGTGGAACGAGGGTTTTGTATGGTTAGAAGAGGTTAGCGAAGTGGACTAACTCTTTCGTTCGAACGCTTGTTCATGGTTTTTGATGCTCTACATGCAAAACGGCTAGAGAACGTCGCTGTGTATCCCTTGAGGTTCGTGGATCAACATCTGAAGTCCATGTCTTATTTTTCGGTTGATCATCCCCTTGGCTCGACTCACAGCTTTTAAAGACTCCTATTGATTGGCCAGAATGCCAATAGAACCAGTGGACAAATCAATAAAAGGTTGAATCACCGAGAAACGACAAAGTGAAAGACGAGATTTGATACCCAACCCTAACCCTGGATGTGGGTCCAATCTCGCCGCCTGGAGCTGAAGTCCCAATCACTTCTTCTTACTCTTCCTCCATTGTAACTACCTCCAGATACTCCAACACGATGTCTACTCTCCATCTAATTACCTCTTGTCATGAGCATGTCAGAACAACCACCAGCAACCCCAAAGCGAACAAGAGGCGCGTACTCTCGCCTGATCTGCCTGGGATGCCGTGAGAGGCGCATCAAGTGCGAACTGCCGGACGATGTCCTTGCTCCGGATCCGGGAGAGTTGCGGACTGTGACGACACCGTGCTATCGATGCAAGAAACTTGGCGTTCCGTGCGTTGTCAGACGGACTCGCTTGGGCAGACCAGGACTTGATAATGTCGAGACTGCTCCGTTTGCTCCTGTTCGGGGCGATACACGACAACATACTACCAGCATCTCTGAGGTCTCTGCCAATGTATCTGGCACCCGAGAGTCACTTTTTACCAATCCGGCGAAGGTCCAGATCTTGCCGCTGCGTCGATTACCGATACTGAACAAATCGACCTCGACATCAAAAGATGCTTCGTCTTCCGGCGATGGTCGAATCACTATCACCAGGCGCACTAGGGCAAGCAAGCCCAAAGTGAGAACAGGCTGCTTGACCTGCAAGATCCGAAGGGTAATTCAATCCTCTCTACAAGTGATCTTGCCTTACTTACCCTTTTCCCCAGATCAAGTGCGACGAGGCCAAGCCTGCTTGTCAAAAATGCAAAACTACCGGGCGCAAGTGTGACGGCTACTCTGCGCAAGATCTGGCCAAGAGCAGAAACAGTCTCAATCCGGCCAATACCGCTCAGTCACCATCGCGAGGACTGGTGCTCTCCCCACTGAGAGCATCCTCCGGGGAAATGCGCGCGCTCGAATACTTCCATGTCAGAACGGCTCCTGCGATGGGCATGTACTTTGACGCCGACTTCTGGAACAGCTTCATCGTGCAGGTGAGCGTGGCAGAACCAGCCCTCAGGCACGCCGTGGTGGCCCTGGGCGTCCTCGCTGAACAGCGAGAGCTTCGTGATGAGGTCAATGCGAGCGACTCTCGAGAGCCACACCTCGCCGAAGAGAGTCCAACGGTAATGTCGACGCCTACCCGCATCACAGAGACCGATCCTGTGGTCTTGCAGAGTTACAACAGCTCCGTCGGTCTCTTGTCAAAACTGGCCTCAGGACCAGGAACGACCGATACGGTGTTACTGGCGTGCATCTTGTTTGTCTGCATCGAGTTCTTGCGCGGCGACACGGAGGGTGCTATCAGACACTTCAAAGGCGGCATGGCCATCATCACGGACTACATCTCGCGCGCCGAAAGCGCCCAACCTTCGCGCTTGATGTTCGACCGGGTCAAGAACAAAATGCTGCCATTCTTCAACCGGCTGGAGGTGCTCTATGCCTTGGACGGGTACGATGCATCCTGGCAGTATCACACCACACTCTCGAAAACCGTCCCGGACGCGGTTTCATCTCTCGAAAATGCCCGAGACAGCTTAGTCGATCTCCTCAATCTGTCCTTACGCTTTCTCCGTAGCATGGATCTGCGCATGTACGAGCCGTCCGCCGCGATCCCCGCGTCGGCATTCGAGGAGCAAACAGCCCTGCTCAACAGCCTCTCCCTCTGGCGCCAGCGAACCTCCGCCTACCAAGCAAAGCAGTCCGACTTCACCTCCAGAGACCAGTACGCCAGCAACGTCCTCGAAATCCAACGCCTCGTCGCCTACACCTGGGTCAGCGTAGCAACAACGCCGTTCGAATGCGCCCACGACTTCCACATCCCGGCCTACACGGCAGCCGTCTCGCTAGCCGAAAACCTTCCCGCCCTGGCGAGAGCGCACACCCAGTCCGCCAGACATGCCAACGCTTTCACGCTCGACGTCGAACTCGTCGGACCCATCCACTGGGTTGCGATCAAGTGTCGAGAACCCACGGTCAGACGACGTGCCATCGCTGTCTTGCGAGGGATGCGGCGCCGCGAAGCCATGTGGGACTCGAAGATGGCTGCTTTCATTGCTGAGCGCGTGGTTGCTATTGAAGAGGAAGGTTCTGGGGATGATGAGTCGCGGTTGCCTAGGGAAGAGGCCAGGGTGCATTATTCGCATACTGATAGTTGGGCCGGAGTTGCTGGGGATGGATTCCAAATCACGCATCGGTTGAAAACTAGGGGGGTTTGGGGGGAGTGGGTGGAGAGGGCTGAAAACTTCACTTTGCAGTAAATGGCCGGTTGGAATGTCATGATGTTCACTCCACACCGCGCGGCTCCCAAGACCGGATCTTGGGTCTCGAGAGCTGTGATCATTGGAAGCTGGTATACAGGGTCGCTTGCGCTCGCTGTGACTTTGGCGACCATGAACAATCAATCGATGGATGATCGTCATGAAGTTGGCCAGATGACACAAGGCTTCCATGATGGGATCAAAGCTTTCTATCGCGGATGCGGTCTCATTCGAGGCTACTTGCCTGCACACCACCATCTGGATGAGCGCCGCTTCTGTGTACAATGGCGACAGAGCCAAGCCACACCTAAATTCCGACCTAAACCGGAGATATGCAAAGCGCAGCGTACCTCCATTACTCGATGCAGACACTTCTGGACGCTAGCGAGCGTAGCCCTCTCAGTTCTTCTTCCTCTTCTTCGACACACTCTCCTCCTTGGCAGCTCTGCGCTCCTCAACATCCATAGCGCGCTTCTTCGTCTTCTTAGGAGACGGTCCCTCCTCGGCGGCTTTTCCCTCCTATTTGGCGGCCCGGCACTTCATCCTCTCAACTTACTTCAGCCTGATGAAATCCTGCTTAACCTGCGAATGCATATTAGTAAAAGTGACCAAAACCAAACTATAAGAAACGGTGGAACGTGCCCACCTGTTCCCGGATCCTAAAACGGTCCACCGGATCGATTTTGCGCTTCGGCTTGCAGTCTGCAGTGGCATGTAGACACGGCCCGTGATTCTCACACCACTCAGTGGCGATGCAAGTAGGAATCCAATCGGCAGGCTGGGTTCTGCGTTTCCCTTCGGTGTATTTGACCGTGAAGTAGTTGGTGGCGGAGCTGGATCTGTCGTTGTTCTTTTGCGCGTTCTTGCGGAAGGCGTAGAGGGCTTCGCGGGTCATTGAGGCGAAGTCTGGGGGTGACATGGTTGGTGGTTACGGGGGTCGGGTTGGGATTGTGGCTGCTGTGTTGTGTTGGTCACTGAGCCGTAGGACCGTCGTTGGATTGGGCTCGCGTTTGTGTTTTGGTGTAGTTGTCAGAGGCGTTGAGATGGAGGGATTGCTATGGGAGACGGTGTGAGGACTTGACTGTGTGTGAAGGTCATGATGAGACTGGAAGTGAAGGCGCAGTCGAAGTTCGGTCTCTTCTTGTGGGGAGTTGCGAGGAAGCATGAATGCATGGAGGAGTGGATTTGTGTGGGAGATACATACCGGAGAGCTTGATCGAGACAGTGAATGGGCAGTGAATGAAAGAAGTGAAGCGTGAAAGAGAACCGATCTGTACATGTACTGTATATCCCATGCCCGGGACCTAGTACATCCCGTCGCGCTAAGCCTGATCCATTGACTTGGTAGAGAAGGAAAGAGCACTCGCGGTCCGGCAGGTGCTAGGGAAGGAGCATACGTGTAGTAGAGCATGCGACGAGAGCGAACGCATCCGATCCACAGGATGAGAACGCCAATCTCATGTCGCAACGCACTTCTACAGGACTTCGAGCCAGTGCCCCACCGCATGCCCAGAACCGTCCACCGAACGCGCATCTCTAGATTGATATATGCGTTCGGCTTCGGCTTCAGCTTCGGCAACACATTAGTCTCTTCCAGTTTCCGGATGGGACCCGAGGGAATAACGAGTGCCGTATTGAGACTCGATACGAGTTTGCAGAGCTGCTGCCACCTCCGTTGACGACTGAGCATAATACCGTGCGGATACCACAGTGCACATTCCTCGGCCTTCGTGGCAATGACATGGAACGCCGTGCAGGCGCTTCCGAACGTCTTTCCACGAAGCGATCGTCCCATTCCAAGAAGACGAATAACCCGTTTCCAGCACCGGAGCTCCAGGAAGTCCAGAGGTAGTCATTACTATCTTTCGAATTCTGCGACCCAGATGATCAGTCCGGTTTGCTTTGAAGTGGAAGCGTACCAGGCTCGTCAGCGATCAAGGCTGGCTTCCATTTCCAAAGACACTAGAATTTCGCATACACAGTCCTGCATACACAGTCAAAGATCTCTCGAAGATGCTGTCAAAGTAAAATTGCAGAATCCAGCAAATGCCGGTGGTTGGCGGTTTGGCGTAGCAGTCTACATCCTTTGTAGGAAAGCCATTGGTGTGCTGCTCAATGTGATGATGTAACCTATTTGACAGTGCTTCTGGGAGTCATAAAGGGTACAAGTCCGTCGCCATGTGGAAAATGCAGGAAAGACAAGACGAAGTGTAGTCAGAACAGACAGAGCGCTAGGGCCACGTTGTCAGTGCTGTCTTCGGGCAGAGCCGAATAGCTAGGTACAGTACCTCTGTTACACTTCTCCTTCCATCTCCTCTTCTCGCCCCTTTATGCTGCAAGTCATGGCCTCTGAGCCTGTGTGCCCACTGGACTTTGCCTCCCCTTCTAGATATCACGCAGCCTGAACTCCTTCACGTATCCGGACACCGTGAACAGCCAAAGACGCAAGCCGCAACGGGAGCACTCGAACTGGACCGCACAGCCGCCTACACCGTTTAGAAAGACGAGTCGTCGATTGCCTTTTCCGTTAAAGGCATAGCCTAGGCTTCCTCGAATATATTTTTGCGGTGTAGGTCTTTGGGGAGTGCACCTGCGTAGACAAGACTATTGTGACCGGGCAAGAAGTCGAGACTTGAACAAGAGCGCTCAGACGGACAGCGCAGTCTGTTGGGGGAACTGATGGATGGAGACAGGTTTGGGCGAAGCTAATACTATAGTGCTCTTCCCCAACCGATTTACCCTATGTGGCGGTATGCTACCATACAGCCATCGATCGAGATAATCATGGCCAGGTACAGTGTTGGGGCTTGCGAGTTGTCTCTTGGGGAACGATTCGAGAAGCTGGCTCGACGATCACTCACGATCATGCCCGCAACATACTGTAGCTATTGGCTTGTCCAAAGTTTCCGAGTCTTTTGTGACAATCGATACCATCAAATAGCTCCTGTATGTCATGAGGCGAGAACGTCGTATCTACATGAGAGTAGAGTTACCCGAATAGTCCACTTCCCATCCATCACACCCTCACAACTCCAATGGTGCTCCTGCTCATTTACCCTACACCTCCCTCGCCGGATGCGTAGGCACCGGATTAGCAGCCCCAGGCCCCTCCTCAACACCAGCATCCTTCAACCCCGCCAACTCCTCACGATACCTTTCCCACAACTCCCCCACCCTCCTCCCCCCACAACACTCCTCAAAAACCCTCACCTCATCCCACTCCCCCCTCCTCAAACACGCATTCAACCCCGCCACCGTCCCACCCCCAAACTCGCCCTCCAACCACTCCAAAAAATACCCCGTCTTCTGATACCCGCCATCCCAATCCCCACCCGCCTCCCTTCTCCAATGCCTCGCCGCCAAACCAGCCCGCAACCGCACCCAGTCCGCAATCCCCTCGATCAGCCCGCCGGGACACGTGCCCTCGGCGTTCCACTGGAAACAGTGCACGAGCTCGTGGCAGACAACGCCCAGGATCTCGCGGCGCTTGTCGGCGGCTGATCCGCGCGGCCCGCCGCAGCAGCGCACGATGTAGTCCGCGCTGAGGTGGATTTCCTTGTGGGCGTCGTCGAGGTCGAGGCCGGTGGTGTAGGCGACGCCGTCGAAAGGGTGGATGACGAAGGTCACGCTGCGGGTTGCCGGTCTTGCGTTGAGGTCCTTGGGGTCGTTGGGGGAGTAGAGCAGGTTGAGGACGTTTTGGACTTGGAAGGCGAGGTCTTCGTTGCCGTGGATGTGGGAGAGGAAGATTGAGGAGCCTTCGTGCGAGAGGTCGTTTAGTTGGAGGCGGAGGGGGGGGGTGGGGAATTTTTTGGGGTGGGGGGTCGGGAGTGTTGTTGTTGTTGTTGTTGTTGTTGTTGGTTGGTTTTCGGGCGTGGAAGTTGTAGGGGATGGTAGTGCTATGGCGGGAGACATTGTTGGGAGAGGTTGTTGGAAGTAGGTTGGTGTGTTGGGGGAAGTGGCGGATGTGGGCATGAGTGCATGTAGGTACTTGTATGACGGTCTTTGATTTACTCTGTGAATTCCTCAGCGATGTTCCGCGATGCAAGGTTGGACTGCAATGCAAATTTAAGTGAGTGACTTAGTTGAGGAATGTAATGTTGGGCGAAAGAAGAAGTGAGGTGAGCTGAATGTCGCTTTGAGGGCGGCACGTCATAAACCTCGGGAGCTTCATGTTTGAACATCGAACACCACTCGATAAATCTGGGCCGAATTTTCCTTATCTCAACGGTCTATCAGTAATAACCAATATGAGGATTGATGCAGGCGCCAACAAGAGGGAACACGCCGTGGCTATCAAAATCATGTTTCCTCTCGGTATACAGAAAGCTTAGGGTTAGGGTCAAGACCAGGCGTTCCTGTGATCATTGTACTGGGTATCTCATGCTGGGTATCTCTATTGATCAACGCTTGACTGACTTCGGCTCCTCATTGCCACCTGATGTAGCAGCACCACTCGCCCTTACTTTCCTTCAGTGGTGTCCTCACTGGAAACCTTGCGCTTCTTTGCGTCAGGCTGCCCGTCTTCAGCTGGTTCGTTCGTCGGCACGTCAGGGAGGATCGGAATCTCATCGCTCGTCTTCTCAACGACATCGTCGACCTTGTCCTCCTGTGGATTCTCGTCCTTGGTGGCAGGTGTGAAGAATTGTCTGAGATAATTAGCAAGAATCCCCCACTTTCGGCGATAAACGAGGTGTGAACTCACGGGATGAACTTCTCATAAGCCCTCTCATCCTTCGCCAAGAAGCTGCAAAACACAACCCTCTCCATCTTCCCACTCCTCTCTTCATCAGCATCCAACCACCCCTTGACAGCCGCAATCGCCGTCTCAGCAGCCTCCTCACTCGGATACCCGTAGACACCCGTGCTCAGCGCGCTAAAAGCAATACTCGCGCAGCCATTCTGCGCCGCCAGGTCTAGACTCTTCGTGTAGCAGCTCTGAAGCAGCTGCGTGTGCTTTCCCTGGCGTTTGGTGGAGGAGTACACAGGACCCACAGCGTGGATGACTTTGTCGCAGGGCAGCTCGTAGGCGTCTGTGATTTTGGCGTCGCCCGTGTCGCAGCCGCCGAGGGTTTCGCACTCGTCGAGGAGCTCTGGGCCTGCTGCGGCGTGGATCGCGCCGTCTACGCCGCCGCCGCCAAGGAGGGTTTCGTTGGCTGCGTTGACGATGGCGGCGGTTTTGAGCTTGGTGATGTCGTGGCGGATGAGCGAGATTTTGTCGTTGTGCTTGCTGTTTGCATTGGGTTGGAGGGCGGTTGCAGGCTCGAGGCGGTCGGTGGCGTAGAGGTGTGTGAGGGATGGCAAATCGGTCAATTCTAATGGGCCGGCCATTTTTGCGAGTCTGGTGGTGGTTGTGGAGAGTGGTCGTGTAATGTGCTGTACACGATTCTTGTTGTTTGCTGGTTTGTTGTATCCCGAGGAGAGGCTCGTTCTGTGTTGGCGCAAGGAAGTCCGTGCTAAGTTTTGAGATGCAAAGAAGTCTGAACGGATTTTCATGCCGACTTTATACCTTAGTGAATTGTTGACATTCAGGTCATGTTGAAGAGTGGCGTTGTAAATGCATGTGAAAGTGGCTGGTGAGGCGAAGAAATGGCGGGGTAGTCTAGCAAACGAAATCCCTCTGTCTTTGTTGACTCGTTGACTCAATTGATACCGCATTTTTGGCTTCACTTTACGCGTTCGTACTACGTGTGACTGATTGATTGACTCACTCCGGCCGAGTCTTCTTGCAAACGGTTTACCTCGAAATATACCAGCCTACAATTATACCTCCAAAACACATCGCACAAACACATCGCTTTAGAGACCAACATGGCGGACACCAAACCCCAGGACCCGCCTGCAGATGCGGCCGCCGCAGAGACCAAAGGACCCTCCAAACGAGCCCTCGAGAAGGAGGCAAAGAAAGCTGCAGCCAAAGCCAAGAAGGAAGCCTTCAAGGCCAACGACCAAGGCAAGCCCGCCGTCAGCAGGGAGCCTGCGGACCCGTTCAAGCAGGGCTGGCTCAGAGGCGTCTATAACGAAAAGCCGGTGAAGGAGGTCCACACTAGATTCCCTCCCGAGCCCAACGGATACCTGCACATTGGTCACGCGAAAGCCATTACCGTCAACTTTGGCTTCGCAAAGAGCTATGGCGGTATTTGCAACCTGCGATTCGATGACACCAACCCGGCAAAGGAGGAGGAGAGGTACTTTGAGAGCATTAAGGAGATGGTCTCATGGCTTGGCTTCAAGCCGCACACCATTACACACAGCAGCGACGAGTTCGACCAGCTATACGAGCTTGCCGAGAAGCTCATCACAAGGGAGAAGGCGTACGTCTGCCACTGTTCGGGCGAGGAGATCTACGAGGGCAGAGGCGGCAAAGATCACGGCCCGAGAAGTGTGTGCAAGCACTGGAGCAGATCGATCGAGGACAATCTGGAGGACTTCAGGGCTATGAGGGATGGCAAGTACAAGGCGGGCCAGGCACTGTTGAGGATGAAGCAGTATTTGGGCGTCAAGCCGGAAGAATACGAGGTCAAGGAGGATGATTCGGCGGAGGTCAAGAAGGAGAAGAAGGATTTGAAGAGCAAGGCGGAGAACCCTGCTTTGTGGGACGCTGCGGCATATCGTGTAAAGGACAACAACTACCACCACAAGACAGGCTTGAAGTGGAGGATCTACCCGACTTACGAATTCACTCACTGCTTGTGCGATAGCTTCGAGAACATCACGCACTCTCTCTGTACCACCGAGTTCGAAACTCTCAGACCGGCCTACAACTGGCTACTAGAGGCACTGGACCACAAAGTTCCGCAGTCTGAGGAGAAGGGCCCGATGCAGCGTGAGTACGGTCGTCTGAACGTCGAGGGCACGATCTTGTCCAAGCGAAGGATTGCGATGCTCGTCGAGGGAACCACTGTCGGAGGAGCACCTTCAGCAGACGAACTCGCCGATGAAGTGGATGCGGTCAAGCTTGAAGAGGAGGGTGACGCTGAGCCCGCTGCTAAGCCTCCTACTGGTACTGGCCGCAAGATCCCTGCCATCGTTCGCGACTGGGACGACCCTCGTCTTTTCACATTGGTCGCACTGAGGAGGCGTGGTATCCCGCCCGGTGCGCTCAAGAAGTTTGTTCTCGACCTTGGTGTGACTAAGGCTGGCGCAAACACAATGACACACAGCTTGGACTCCAGCGTCCGCACCTACCTTGAGCGCACAGTTCCCCGTCTGATGTTGGTGTTGGACCCCATCAAGGTCACATTCCAGAACCTCCCCGACGACTACCTTGAGGAGCGCGACATTCCGTTCGACCCGAAAGACCCCGCAAAGGGCACTCACAAGGTCCCCTTCACCAAGACAATCTACATTGAGCGCGATGACTTCCGCGAGGAAGATGATGCAGACTTCTTCCGTCTGACCCCCGGCCAGAGCGTCGGCCTCCTCAACGTCCAGCACCCTTGGATCCGCGCACTCGGCTTCTCAAAAGACACATCGACAGGCAAAGTCACCGAGATCCAGGCCGAGTACGGCGAGCACGTGCCCGCAGGCAAAGCACGCATTCACTGGGTGGGCGAGAGCGCCGCGCACAAGAGTCCCGTCAAGGCCGAAGCCCGCATCTTCAACTCGCTGTTCAAGACGACGAAGCCGAACGAGCTGGACTGGAAGAACGGCGGCTACTACGACAACGTCAACCCGGACAGCGAGATTGTCTACTCGAACGCCATGGTCGAGTGTGGCTTCCACCACGTCAAGCAGAGTGCGCCTTGGCCGAAGGAGGAGGGCGAGGCGCACGGCACTGCGGACAACAGCAGTGTTCGTTTCCAGGGCCTGAGGTCGGCTTACTTTGCGGAAGACAAGGAGAGCACGGCTGAGAAGGTGATTCTGAACAGGATTGTAAGCTTGAAGGAGGATGTTGGCAAGAAGTGATGATTGATTGAATGGATGGATGGATGGATGGATGGATGGATGGATGAACGAGTGTCAGTTTTGTGAGCGTGGAGTTTGGTGGGGTGTGAGGTCAAGTTTGAGTTAGGTATGGGATAGATTGGAGGTCAGCTCAGTGTTGCTTAATTCTTGTTGGCGTTAATGTGGTTTGTTAGGGCACAAGACCATTGTTCCCTCTGAGCGACAAGGTAGCCGTGGGTTCACGGTCAAGCATGTCATTGGAGTGTGGTTGGAAGCGGGGAAAGGCAAGTGAGGAGACAGCCAGCCAGACTAGAGTTGGCAGTCGGCATCATCAACCACAAACCACTGTTACTATCACAACGACTACTCCTCGACCTATCTGATCCTCTATCCTCATACACCTCATTGCCCACGCGTCTTATTCCCATTCATCTCCCGTGCCGATTATTCCCAGTGGTAGGGTAAACTGCACGACATCCACGTCCATACTACCAAGTCACACGACTCAAGACCCACCACCAGAGCACCAGCATCCGAGACTCGGCAATCGGCTCGCCGCGTATCACGTCAATCCCGCATTGCAATATACTGTATACCGGCATAGTACAGTGCATCACCTACGGCTTTAAGCTGGACACAACGACGACGACGTACGCACGACTCGAGCATCAGTCTCATCGTATCGTACCCACTGCCTGGTCCACTCGCCGCCGGGAGGAGCTGTGCGCCCAATCACAGTATCTGGCAGTACGACTGAGTGTATCACATCACATCTGCATATCTGAGTACGGTTCAATTCACTTCACATCTCCATCTCAATGGACGGCCGAGACTCCGCCGTCTTCAATGGCGGACCTATACTAGCTGCTGCTCTACCTACACTTGCACCTGCGACTTTACCTGCCTCGAATGACGATGCTGGTACTGGAACTGGTACGAGTGCAATCGATGGCGATCATGAAATGCAATACGACGGCTTCGCGCCCTCTTCCAGCGATCCCGCCGCAGACGGTGACGGTGGTGGTAACAGCGGCGGGCAAGTGAAAGCCAAGCAAAAACGCAACAAACCCACTCTATCCTGTCTAGAGTGCGTCGAACGCAAAACGAAATGCGATCGAGCTCGACCTTGTCTGGCTTGCGTAAAGCGGCAGAGTAGTTGCGAATACACGCCGGTTGCGAACTTGATCGCCAGTGCTAGTGCCAACTCAAACGCGAGCAAGAGCAAGTCAGCCAAAGCCGCAAGACATGTCGTCAAACCGCCTGCGGCCAAGGCGAGGAAACTCAGTACTGCTTCGTCGAGTTTGATTTCTCCTACCACGACCGACAACGGCTGGTCGTCGATCGACAGCCGCTCACACATTCCGTCTCGGGGAGGAGGCTCGACAGGCAGCTCGCCCTTTCTCATGTCTAATGTGCCCTACTCGAGTGCCACGCCTAGTAACGTCTTCGGAATGGGGACCCAGCATCCATTCCTAAACTACTGGACTATGCAGGGCGGCTTGCCGGAAGTCATCAGTGTGATGCCGTCTAAGGAACAGGCTGATATTCTGATTGCAAAATTCTTCGAAGCTGTCGATCCGGTCTATCCGTTCATACATCGTCGAAGCTTCTATGCTGACTATGAACGCTTCTGGGCCTTGCCGGTCGAGGAGAAACATAAGACTGACGCTGCCATGATGGCATTGCACTACGCCATGTTTGCTCTCGGAACACAGTTTCTGCAGTACCCGGGCTACGACGAACGATCACAGACAGCGGAATTTTACTGCTCGGCTGCAAACCAAGCACTTCGCATCTACTCATATCTAAACCGCACGTCGATGCGAGCCATCCAAGCCATGCTGCTGATGGCCTACTTCCTGATGAACGACAACCACGCCTCGGATGCCTACGCCTGGGCGGGAATCCATCTTCGCCAGTCGTACGCAATGCGACTCCACCGCGACCCCGAGATCGTCGTCCCAGAAGCATCGACAATCGAAAAGCAGCAGCGGCGCAAACTCTGGCAAGCCGTCTTCTTCCACGACACCTTCCTCACGGTCCTCCTCAAACTCCCACCCACAGCAACCCACTCCGACGTCCCCGTCGAATCCCTAACAGACGCCAACGAACTCTCCAACGACGGCGTCGACTTCGACTCGGGCGCCCACTCGCGCGTCGAAAACCTCATGAGCATCTCCGTCATCGCGCCCCAGCCATCCTTTCCCCCCGCCCCTCCCTCGCCCCACCACATGATCCCGCCCGCCATCGCAAAGACAGACGTAGCCTACATCCGCAGCATGTGGCACCTGGGCAACCTAGTCCAAGAAACCATCTCATCGCCCAGCTCCCTCTCCCTCCCACTAGCCAACAGCCCGCGCCACAAAGACAGCCTAATCGCAGCCTTCAAGCGCCTCTACAAATCCTTCCCCGCCCACCTGACCAACACCGACTACCTGACGCTGCAAGTCCAAGTCCGCGCCACGCCGCGCGCCGTGCGCCAGAACCTCTTCCTCACCAGCAACTACCACCACTGCCTCATGCTGCTGCAAGCGTGCGAAAACTCCCCCGCCGGCGTCGAGCGCAACGTGCGCGCCGCGCTCGAAGCCGCCCACGAAGCGATCTGGGCCTTCTTCAAGCTGTGGGCGTTTTTCGAAACAGAGGCCGCCGTCTGGTGGGTCTTCCAGCACCGCGCCTTCGAGGAGAGTCTGCTCATCGCGCACTTGCTAGCCTCGCTACCGGGGGAGAGTCTGCTGAAGGCACGGCGCGGGAGCACGGCGAGCACGAGTAGCAGCCATGGTTTCGGTGGGAGTGATGCTAACGCGCCACTGTTGGAGCCGTTGTATGCCAAGGCCAAGGATGATGTGCAGCGGATGTTGGAGATTATGGAGCGGTATGGGGGTGGGTTGGAGATGCATCGGACGAAAAAGGAGGCGTTGAGGGAGGCGTTGGAAAGGATTGCCGTGTAGATCGAGAGGATGCGGCGAGAAGATCGGAGGAGGCACTTTTGACAGATGCCCGCAAAAGCTGAGGCAAACATCCTCCCCGTCTAGTCTAGAATTGAAACTTCCAGACTTTGTCGATAATTCAAGACTCAAATCCAGATTTTGCCGGGTCCGTTCATTCCGCGTGATCTGCGGGTCCAGCCCTTCCGCCTGCTAGTCTTGAGCTTTTCGGTTTGCCGTCTCGCCTGCATTTCGCACCCCGTCTGCGTCTCGCTCTCTATCTGCGTCTCCCGCCTCATCGGCGCCCCAGGCGTGTGACCCGTATCCCATGCCAGCAGAAGAGAGTACATGGCACTGTCCAGCTTAGCGCCATCCAGCGGTCTTTCGTTGGAATTGTTCACGCCAGCCGTCGAAGCACCAGCATCCAGCAGCAACTCAGCGACATCTGTCCGGTCATGCCTTGCAGCCATGTGCAGAGCGGTGTCTCCCTTGTGTGTACGAGCGGCGACATCGGCGCCAGCATGCAGTAACGCCTCGACAATAGCGGCAGACAGAGGCTTCGCTGTCCTCGCGGCAGCCATCAGGGGAGTGAAGCCTTGCTCCGATGCGAGATTTGGATCGCCCTGGTGCTCGAGCAGGACTAGGAGACACTCCAGTTGGTCGTTGGCCGCCGCCCCGTGCAGTGGGGTCGAGCCGTTCAGACATCTGGCGTTAGTATCCGCGCCGTGGTCGCACAGCACTTGCGCGCAATTTGTCTGGCCGGCAATGACAACGTCGTGCAGGAGAGAAGACCCGAGGGCGTTTGGTTTCGTCTCCAACGAAGCTCCGGCTCGGATCAGCCGTTCGACACAGGTATCATGGCCACATACGCTGGCCGCGAGGAGAGCGGTGGCACCATCTCCTGCATAGAGGTCCACAGAAGCTCCAGCCTCGATCAGCTGCTTGACGCAGTCGTCGGAGCCACAAATGCTAGCTGCTGTCAGGGCGGTTTCCCCGCTCTCGTCAATGTTGTCCAGAGAAGCTCCGGTCTCGATTAATTGCCGGACGCAGTCGCCGTAGCCGTTCGAGCTAGCGCATATGAGAGCAGTTTTATTCTCCTTGTCAGGAATATCCAGCGATGCTCCAGCATTGATCAAGTCCATAACACATTCATCATAGCCATAATAACTTGCGAGGATCAGAGCGGTGTCACCGTTCGAGTCGCGAAGATCTGGGGAGGCTTTTGCTTCGAGTAACCATCTGACGCAATTACTGTTCCTCTCTTCAACAGTCCAGATCAGCGGCGTCTTCTCGCTTGCGTCACGTAGGTCTACATCAGTGCTGTGTGCAATGGCCAAGGGCGCCATTCGTGACGATCCCCAACGCGCTACTGCGTGAAGAGGGTAGAATGATGTGCATTCAATGTCTCCCGAGACAAATGCTGACGCCCTCTTTATCCCGGTTGATTCAAAAAGCAGGGCGGCGACGTCGAAGTTGTTGGCCAAGACTGCAATCATCAACGGAGTGATTTCCGTCCAGCACATATCACCCGACCACGAGCTCTGAGTGCCCGGCGTGCCAATCGAGACGGAGCCTTGGAAGGGGAGGAGTTTTGGCAAGTTCACGCGATTCGCTGGGTCTGGTGCAGCGCCGTGTTCCAGCAGGGCGTTTGCAATCTCCCAGTTTCCTGTGAAAGCCGCACAATGCAATGGAGTTCCAAGCTCGTTGTCTGCGAGATTGATGGCAGCTCGGAACTTGCCCAGCAACAAGCTCACAAGGTTTGAGCGGTCTTTCAAGACTGCCAGGCATAAGGGCAGGCCGGCTGTCGCGCTAGGGGCGTTTACATCAGCACCTCTGCTTAGCAACAGCTCTGCCACATCCTCGAAGCCACTGAGCACAGCGTGATGCAGAGCAGTGAGGTCTTGTCCGTCGCGGTAGTCGATGTCGGCTCCTATGTGGAGAAGATGTTGCACGCGTAAGTGCTGGCCCTCGGCTGCTGCACGGAGTAGTTCTCCGTTTCGTCTGTCTTCGCGCAGATGTTCATCCGATCGCCGTTTTGCAAGGGTATAATTGTAAGTATGGTCTGTACCGGATCAGTAAGCCGCAGCTAGTCCGAGGGCCATATGACGAGCGAGACTCACTGTTGTAGTTATTCCCGTTATGCTGCCTTGCACTGCCTCCTGCTGTTTGGCCAGAGAATGATTCCACTGCTTGTGAACTCGTGTAGCCGCCCGGGATAGTCAACTCGCGGTCTCCCATTTTGCGATGTACGGATGAGGAACCAGGTGACTGCGTCTGGTGAGACATCGTGGTGTCAGTGACAGGCTGATGAGGCTGAGCGATGCACGCCCCGCATAGCCTGCATACGTAGTCTAGAGAGATAGAGTGGTCCTAGACCACAACTGGACGGGTTATCTTATTGGCTCTAGCAGGCTTACAGGTATAACTCACTGAAGCTGCCGATGCCACTTTTAACAAAGGCCGGACCTACTGAGATGTTAAGAACTGTGTCTCGGGATCTGTTAGTATCGCGATGGCACAAGAACGATTTCTGGTGTACGAGAGCCGCCACAGGTAGCAGAATGAGATCAAATATGCTGGATGGTATAATCCAGGTATTCGATGATCTCCATATCTCCCTAGAGCTGAGAGATGGACTTCATTTGAGATGGTCAAGCTCAGGTCGGCGTGACCCCTTGTGTGGAGCCAAAGACATCGATGAACAGAGGCAGATCCAGTCTTGTGCCGTAAGAGATAAATTGATTGATACGACGAAGCTCGCACTTGGTAGGCCAACATCGTAAATCAGGTGTCTGATGAAATGGACGAAGTGGTTAATGAGTTTGGGTTAAGGATTGGGTTTCTAGTGTCCACTTTTCTTGGCAAACAACGACCTTCCATCTTCATATGCCGACCGATCGATCACCTGCGTCATTCTCTCAGCTCCCATCAACTCCGACGCGATTCCAGTCCGAATTGTGTTACCAGTATGCACATCAATATCCTATCAGGGACCATGGTACTACTCCGCCGGTAGAGCGGCATGTCCCCTCGTCACAAATGACGACGATGGTAGCGGTTGAAGAGTTCATGTCAAGGTAAGACGATTAGAGGTATCGTACATATATCTCTACCTTGACTTACACATTCCCTGCTTCTTAAACTGTTCGGACAGTGAACAATAATAGCAACATGTTGTATTCATCGATCGCGTCGCTCGCCTTGGGCATCGGGGCAGCAGCGCAAGTGACCTACCAGAACAGCTCCGGCACTCGTCTTCGAGTGGACAATGGCACATACGGACCTGAGGTCGAAGAAGTTCACTATTGTCAGTCCTCTCCCTGGTCGACAACCACACTCTCAAAGTCGATGCATACAGGTGACTAACACATCAAACCAAGACTACGACCAATGGCCGATCGGAATAGCAGTAGCCTCAGATGGAAGGATGTTCGCATCCTACACTCGTGGCGAGTACCGCTACACACTCGGCGTAGTAGTAAACGAAACGGCCGAAGAGCCATACCCCTCCCTCGACCTCAACCTGCCCGTAGCCCAGCTGAACACAACCTGGAACGGCATCGACTTCGGCTCCAACAACTCCAGCGCCTTCATCTCCGTGCAAGCGCTCTACATAACCCCCCAATCCGCCGCAACAGGACGCCCGGAAACCCTCTGGGCCCTCGACACCGGGCGCCCCACCATCCTCGACTCTCAAGGCTCGCCCGTGATGCCTTACGCGCAACCCGGCGGTCCCAAACTCGTCGCAATCTCCCTAGCAAACAACAGCATCTACGAAACCCACACCTTCCCCCCCTCAGTCCACTACCCCTCCTCCTACCTCAACGACCTGCGCTTCGACCTCCGCCCCAACCTCCCAGGAACCACCGGCAAAGGAATCGCCTACCTAGTCGACAGCTCCGACGAAGGCCGGCCCGGCTTCATCATGCTCGACCTCGGCACAGGCACGAGCTGGCGCCGCCTCGACCAAGACAAATCAGTCCTCCGCGGCCCCAACGACGTCCCCTCCTACGCCGGCAGACCCTTCTACTACTCCGCCCCGGGCAAACCAACAAGCTGGCTGAGAGAAGGCCTCGATGGTCTGCAGATCACTCCCGACGGCGAGAGGATGTACTACTCGCCCCTAACAGCCAACACGCTCTACTCGATCCCGACCGCCAACCTGCGCGAACGCCCCGAAACTCACCCCTCCGCCGAGCTCAGCGCGCGCGCGAATGTCAGCTCGCACGGCCAGCGCGGCGGCAACGCGAACGGGTTCGAAGGCGACGACCGGGGGAACATCTACCAGCTCATGCCAGAACACAACGCAGTGTACGTGTACGACTCGTCGATCCACGGCTCCGGGCAGACTGAAGGGTTCGTGCGGGATCCGAGGATTTTGTGGCCGGACGGAGCCAGCGTGGGGGCGGATGGGTATCTTTATTTGAATATCAATCAGTTGTTTTACCAGCCTGGTTGGAATGGGGGGGTGGATTCGAGGGAGCATCCTGGGGCGATACTTAGGGTTAGGTTGCCTGGTGGGGGGAAGAAGATTGAGGGGTTGTTTCCTTGAGGGGTTTTGGGTGGGTGGTGGTGGGAATGATGAGTGGATTGAGGTCTTCTTGGATCTGGAGGCACGTCGTGTGTTCATGAGGAGGTTGAAAGGCGACGGATTTGTTGAAAGTGCTCAATCGCATGATCCTCTCGAAGTCTGGCATCTCCGCGCTGCCTCAACGAAAGGTCATCAAGATTTGTAAACTGTAGTGAGCACCGCCTACAATGGATATCTCGTTCGTCATACATACTAGCAGTAGCAGTAGAAAAGCACCCAAACTCCTCGAATCGTAGGTGGACAACAAAAGAAAAACTTCTAACAGCCGACCCTCTCGTAGCGGCCCCCTCGTACGACCGCGACCGTTAGTTTAAATCGCTTCGCGGGTGTAGTGTCGTCGGTGGGGAGGGTGGGTGGCTAGCCACCCACCATCCCCAACGTCCATGACCTCTACTGATCCCTAGCCTTGCGCCAGTTGCTCTCCTGCTCCATCTGAATATCGCCAATATTCTTGCTGACCTCCTCAAGGATCTCAGCAGCGCGAGCGTGATACTCGGCCTGCGCGCGAACCAGCTCCGACAAGTTGCGCAGCGGCTCCGGGGTGTCGAGGACGTTGCGCATGACGCTGGTGGCCTCGTCGACCTTCTCGACAAACGCGTCCTCGGCCTGCTCGATCGCGGCCCGCTGCGCCTCGGAGTAGCTCTCCTCGTGCTTGCCGCCGGCGCCGGCGCGCGATTTGGCGGCGTCGAGCGCCAGGCGGGCGTTCTGCACGGCGGCGCGCGATTTGTCGGCGCTCTTGAGGCCTTGGTTTAGGGTTGTGCTCCAGCCGGCTAGGAAGCGGGTCTGGATCTTCTCGTCCTGGTCGAGGCGGGCCTCGCCGACTTTCTCCTGTGCGATGGCGAACTTCTCGAGGCCTTGCGAGAGAGGGTCGGGCTCGGTGGAGCCTTGGGGTGTGGCGGTTGCGATGTCTTGCGAGCCGGCGAGGGCGGCGCGGGCGATTGCGTGAGGGAAGGTCTTGGGTTGCGGTTTGGCGGAGGGGGGAGCTGTGAGTGCTGCCTGGGCTTCGGCGGCGTTGGAGGCTTTGGAGAGGAGGTTCACCTGGGATGGTTAGACTTGACATGTGAAGACACAGTTATCAAGGCAAGGACTCACCTTCTCGCCGATGCTCTTTCCCAAGTCCTGGAAGCTCTCCTTGACGTTGGGCGGGTAGTCGTAGGCCTCATTGGTGTACTGAGATGTCGCGGCGAGCAACTTTTGGTGGGTGGCCTTGAGGGCGTCGACGCGCACCTCGAGCTCGAGGTAGTCATGCGGCAGTTCAGTCTTCTCGCCAACGGTGCCCGTCTGCTCCTTGATCCATTGTTGACTGCGAGCAGCAAAAGGTGTCACCTGAGACGTGACCTGGTTGGTGAAGGCGCGGAACTTGTCCATGTTGAGGGTTGGTAGTGTGCCTGTGTTGGAGGAGTAGGCGTCGGCTTCGGCTGCGGACATGTAGTGTTGGTGGTGTTGAAGGAAGGGAGTTGCGTGTTTCTCAAGAGGGAGGAGGGAGAGAAAGGTTGACGGCAGACTGAAGGGTCTGATGATATGACGGTCCTCAATACAAGGCAGTGGTTTAAGGTTGTTGAGCTAAGCCACCTCCCCGCGTCGCTGTCTGGCTTGAACTTGCATGTGTTTCCAATTGAGTGCCATGTGAGTGATCAAAGTGATGTACTTGAAATATATATCACATTTTCAACAGTTGTAGCACTTCCTCTCAAGAAACACACTTCTGTACGCTATCTACTGTGTAAGTCATAATCGTGTCCATGATCATAGCACGTAGCTCGTCACAAATCAATCCCCTCAACACCATTAGGCAGCCCCATTGGACTCCGGCTTGACAGGCTCGATGTTCCAGATCATCTCCGCATACTCATCAATGCAGCGGTCACTCGAGAAGAAACCCATGCGAGAAACGCTGGTGATGGTCTTGGTCAACCATTCGTCCTGCTTCTTGTACGCCTCATCGATCAGCTTCTGCGTGTCGATGTACGACTTGAAGTCGTCCGACACGAGGTAGTAGTCGCCGTGGTCGACGATCGAGTTGACGAGGTTCGAGAATTGGCCGGCGTCGCCGAACATGCCCTCGCGGATGGCCCTGAATACCTCACTGAGCATCGGGTCGAGGTTGAATTCTTGGTAGGCGTGGGCGTGGCGGAGGTCTTCGACATCTTCGCTCAGGTTACCGAAGAGGAAGATATTTTCTTCGCCAACCTCACGGGTGATCTAGGTCTGTATTAGTCGAGTGTTCCATCGAAGGCAAAAGTTGCACTGCTCACCTCGATATTGGCACCGTCACAGGTACCGATGATGAGGCCTCCGTTCAGCACGAACTTCATGTTGCTGTCGCAGAGTCAGTAAGATGACAAACAGATTAGAGCACTGTCATTGTCTAAAACTTACGATGTACCAGAAGCTTCTGTACCAGCAGTCGAAATGTGCTCCGAGATGTCAGACGCCGGGCAAATGATCTCAGCCTTCGACACGTTGTAGTCTTCAAGGAAGATGACCTTGAGCGTATCGCCAATGTCCTTGTCGCTGTTGACCACCTTGCCGACCTGGTTGATGAGGTGAATGACAGTCTTAGCCATCCAGTAGCCAGGAGCCGCCTTGCCACCGAAGATGCTAACACGAGGTTGCACCTTCTTGCGTTCTTCGGGCGACATGCTCTTGAGCTCGAGGTAGCGGTGGATGACCCCGAAGATGTTGAGCTGCTGACGCTTGTACTCGTGGATTCGCTTGACCTGAATGTCAAACAGAGCTGCTGGGTTGACAGCCACGTTGTTGTGCTCTTTGATGTACTTGGCGAGTCGGACTTTGTTGGCGTACTTGATTTCTTGGAACTCTCTTCTGAACTCTTTGTCGTCCACGAATGCTTCGATCTTGTGCAACATCGTCAAGTCGTTGAGGTAGTCGTATCCGCCAAGTTTGCTGGCGATGAGTTCGGACAAGCGAGGATTGGCTTGGTGCAGCCATCTTCTCGGGGTGATACCGTTGGTAACGTTCGTGAACTTGTCAGGACCGTAAATCTTCACAAAGTCCTTGAAGATCGTTGTCTTGATCAAGTCGGAGTGCAACTCAGCCACGCCGTTCACCTTGTGGCTACCGATCAGAGCGAGGTACGCCATGCGGACCATCTGCGGCTGGGATTCCTCAATGATCGAGACACGACCCAGCATCTCGCGATCCTTGGGAAAGTTGCGCTCGACGTACTGCAGGAAGTGCATGTTGATCTCGTAGATGATCTGAAGGTGGCGAGGCAGGAGGTGTTGGAAGAGAGGGACGGACCACTTCTCTAGCGCTTCAGGCAAGACAGTGTGGTTGGTGTAGCCGAAAGTTGCTTGGACGATAGCCCATGCCTCGTCCCACTCTAGACCCTCTTGATCGATCAGTATGCGTTGGAGTTCGGGAATAGCAAGCGTTGGGTGAGTGTCATTCAGCTACAAAGAGCGTCAGTATCTCGCAGTCAAGTGATTGCACGCAGCCGAGAGCCAACATACCTGGATGGCAACCGAATTGGGGAACTCCTTCCACGCCTTCTTGGACTTCTTGAACCTCCTGACGATGTCGAAGAGCGAAGCAGCGCACCAGAAGTACTGTTGCTTCAGCCGCAGCTCCTTGCCGCGGTCAAGGCTGTCATTGGGGTAAAGCACTGCAGAGATGGTCTCTGCGCGCTGCTGGTCCGCAACCGATTGCTCGTACTCACCCGAGTTGAACTTGGTAAAGTCAAACTCGCCGTGAGATGCCTTGCTCGACCACAGTCGGAGGTTGTTGGTTGTAGTTGTACCGTATCCGGGCACTGGAGCATCGTACGCAACTGCTGTGACGAGCTCTCCGTTTTCCCACACGCTGATTTGCTTTCCACTGTCGTCCTGATATTTCCTGACGTTGCCGTAGAATTGGATGTCGACCGTGACGTCGTGGCGAGGGAATTCCCTGTACGAATGGAAGTTAGCTGATTGTACGCGGCAGGTGAAAAGTAGTAAGACATACCATGGGTTGAAGTCCAGCCAATAGTCAGGAACCTCCATCTGGTACCCGTCAACGATCTCTTGACGGAAAATACCGTAGCGGTAGCGGAGAGCGTAGCCCCATGCTGGGTAGTTCAATGTGGCCAGCGAGTCGAGGAAGCAAGCAGCGAGACGACCAAGACCTCCATTTCCCAGGGCGGCATCGCGTTCTTGCTCGATGATGTCCTCCATTCGGAATCCAAGATCGGCCAGGCCACCTGTCGCTGGTAAGTCGGAGAAACATAAAACCAAAAAAGGAAACATGAAAATCATACCTTTTGCAACATCTTTCATTCCAACATTGAGCATGGCATTGTCCAGCGCACGGCCCATTAAGAACTCGAGCTTCGAAGCTATTAACAAAAGCACTTTCACCTTCAGGGAATTGTCCTTACAGAGAGATCTAGTAATGGTCAGCAAAATCCAGAGAATCATCACAAAAGATCTTCTTACAGTAAACCCTTTTCTGATCAGCAAGAGCATGCCTCTGCTGAGTCTTGTTCCACTCAATGACTAAACGATCACGGAACGCAAGAGCAGTGCCCGCGTAGGCGGCACTATCAAGTAAGGTCAGCCAAATCCAGCTCGCTTCCCAAAGGTCAATCAAACCCACTATTCGTCACAATTGAACAGCGACCTCGCCAAAGTCGTCTCAATGTGCTTGACAGCCTCCGCGGAGAACTCATCGCTAGTCTTGAACTCTTTGGCAGACTACAAGTAAAGTCCAAGTCAGCCTTCCATTTCCAGTCCTGCGCCGGAAAATCGAAGTAATGCAAGCGCCGATCACTTACGAATTTCTTCCAGCTGCGATAAAACCACAGTCAGCCAATGTAACAGTCGTTAAGATCAGAAAAGGCCGCAGCAACGATAATACTCACGCGGCTCTCTGGCCTTCAGGCACGCTAGCCTCGACAGCCTTGATCTCAGCGGGTCCAAAGCCAGTCGCTGTCCTCTTGTGCTTGGGCCTGCTCATGCCAGGCGGGCCTACAGCCGTTGTGAAGTCGCTGATTGGAGCAGAGGTGCTGGGTCTGCGCTCTCGCGGAGCGGGAGCGGTGGTGGGGGTGGCCATGTTCGTGGTCGCAAGGGAGGAGGTGGGTTGGGTGAGAGAGTGGTGAAGTAAACGAGAGAGATGGCGAGAGAAGAAGGCAGTTCAGCTCTTGTAGTAGTTCCAAGGTTGTCAACACGGGCACAAGTTCAATCACGAATGGCACAAGCTAGTGCTGCAATGCTGTGTCCAGACGCCGAGTTGCAAGCGGGGTAGCTCTGGGGAAGGCGCATTGGGTGCATTAGAGGGAACCCTTGGGGGTGGGAGGCAACGGCGCGCCATGCATCAACGTACCTTAATTGCTGCATTAATGCGTTGTCTCGAGCCATGTGACGGTCTGTCTCGGCAGCTTTGCTTGCTACGGTATACTCGCTTTAGCTTCCAAGGATTCGTCTTCGACTGTTGTGTGCGATCAGCTCATATCAATCCCACATCGCCAACTTTTTGTTCGCTCCTCGCCGCTCTCCGACAACAACGCAACACAACAACCCTAACCACTATCAGTTCATCCTTGCCAACATCCCGCTCCTTGCTATTCATCCGCATGTGCAGTGCCGCGTACACGCCTAGCGAAGCCGCTGACGGGGCGTGCACAATCAGCCTCCCGGAACGCCACGGCTGATGAACCAAGCATCCCGTACATGCACGAGCCTGAGAAATCACCTCGTGTAACGGGCCGACTGCTGTGCCGTACAGATGGTCGTGGCACATTTCACTGAATGGCGCCTTCTCTATTGAGCTTGAGTCTGCCGAGAAGAGTAGTCATCATTGTGGTTGTTCAACTTTTTGTTTTCTCGTCCAAAATACAGTACCTAGGTACACTATTATCTCGCTATCCAGATTGACCACATTACCACGTACACCCATTTGTTTCCATTCTCATGTCTCTGGGCTGGGCATGCTGGGCGAAAACATGTGACCAGCCTATCTCTTCAACGCTTGGAACTGTTCTCCCAGATATCCCAAGGCTGGCGCAGCAAGCTGCCCTTGGTTGACGAGATGTTGTGCGAGAAGCTTGACGAGCGCGACCTGCTCGTCAGGCGTAAGGCCAGTAATGGCGGTTTCAAGGAGAGATCCGGGAGATGCCTTATACACGGCGATGAAGCTTTGGTAGTACATGAAGGCGAAGAAGCCCATGATGAACTGACAGTCCATGCGATCAGTCATGCCACCGTGGCCAGGGATCGAGTCGCCAAAGTCCTTGATGTTGAAGGTGCGCTTGAGGCCAGAGGCAAAGAACCCACCGAAGGGTGCGATGAGCGATGCAAAAGTCGCCATGACAAGGATGTGGAATTGCATCGGTGAGATGCTGACGGTTGTTGGCAGGTGGGTCCAGTTCGGCGGGATGAAGGGCAGCTGGTAGACGTGCGGGATGAAAACCGGGTTGGGGTCACATTCGAGGCCAGTGAAGATGTTGGCTCCCAAGTCGTTGACGGGGCAGATGAAGTACTTGGATCGCATGAGCACGTTCGTCATGGCGAATCCGAACAACACGGTGAAGACCCATGCACCGACGAAGCCTGTAAGAGTCAGTTTTGGCGGTCAATTGGGAAAGTGTTGCAATCCAACTCACCTTCGACAGTCTTCTTTGGGCTAATCTTGATAAGCTGCGTGCGGCCGAAAGTGATACCACAGATGTATGCAAAGATGTCGTTTGTGATGACCAGACTGACTGGCAGGAAGAACCAGATCATGCCCTCGAAGATGTTGTTCATGATGAAGTGCGCTTGCACGACAATCAAATAAAGGGCCATGTGAGTCCATGCAAACTGGGTGAACTGGAACTTGTAGTGACCCTTCTGGAGAGAACCAACGAAGAACACGAAGCCTGCAACAAGTCAGTCAATGTGTGCTTACAATCGTAATATCACGTCTTGACATACCCATGATGTAAAGCATGAAGGAAATAAATCGGTGGTGTGTCGCGAACGGCAGGAGAACCTTGTCGACAAGCACAATATGCTTGAAGTAGTAGATGACGCTCTCGCCGTAGAGGAAGTACATGGTTGATCCTAGGAAGTACCAGTTGAGAGTCTTGGTGAAGCGCAAGCTCCGTGCTCTCGAAGGCACGTTGGCAATCGCGATAACCTCCTTGTAGCTAACAATCTGCACGGCGGTCACAATGATAAGCATGTAGATGTGGCCTGAGAACATGGAGCCGAAGAAGAAGGCGATCATGACGATAGTCCAGATTGTGCGTGTGATGAAGGTCTGCTTCTTCTTCTCCGATTCGGAGAGCTCCTTGGCAGGTGGCTTGTCGTCGTCGGTTGCCCAGCCTGCCGCAGCGTCTGCGCGATTCTCTTTGAGGGCATCGCCATTCCTTGTGGGACTCTTGGAGAAGCCGTTCGCGCTGGCGGACATGCGCTCTTCCGTGGGTGAGTCGGACATGCTGCCTCGACTTGTGCGACGCTCACGGTGCTGGAACTTGATGTCCTTTTTCGGCTTTGTCATGATGGCGAGTCGGTCCGTAGTATGGTCGTCGTATCAAGGGAAGAACCTTGCAAGCGACAGTTGGCGCCTGGAGAATCTTCGTCGGGCGAGGTATGGGGTAGAGACGCGGAAGCTGTTGGCTGGCGCGTTGAATTGAGTAGAATGGCCCCTGAGAGACGAGGTGGAGTGGCGAATTAGGCGCTGCAACTGGGCATGACTGTTGTATCGTGAAGAGTGCCGTCGAGCAAGATTGTCGTGGAGGATGGGACGGGACTAGGTAGGTAATCAGCAATTAATTGGATCTCTCTAGCAGGTCTCCCGTCTTCTTACTACGTCACCAAACAGCACCTGCCAAGATTGGGTGTGAAGCTGCGCGCTAGTTTCCCGTCCCCGGAAGTTTATCAACATTCAATCATTCACAGCCATTCGCCGAGACATGAAGTGAACTGTTTGCTACCCGTGCCTTGCCTTGCTTGACTGCTCGGCTACACGACAAGCATGGTGACGGTAACAAACCAACACAAACATGGAGGACGACTTGTTCCTGGATGATGATCTGGACGACATTCCGGACAACACCCTGGTGGAGCTGGAGAGAAACGCCATATCCTCAACACAGCGACAGAGGCACAGTCCGGCTCCGGCTCCTACGCCTGCCATCAACCTAAGGAAACAAGCCCACAATGCCTCCAGCCTGTATCGCTCCCAGAAGACGACGAAGAATCTGGCATGGCGGCCACCTCGACTTCAGCAGCCTGGGTCGCAGGCCAGGCCAGCTGCTTCAAACGCGCAGCCGCCAAATTCGTCTGATTACGGGTTCGACGAAGAGAATGTCATTGACCTAGACGAGCCGAGCATGGTCATTCATCCTGCGTCTGGTCCGGCTAGAGCTCCATCCCGTCCAACCTCGCGTCCAGCATCGCGTTCAATCGACCCCGAAACCGCCGCTGCCTTTGCCGCCGCAGATGCTGAGATGGGTGGAGGTACACAGCAATGGGCTCAGGCTCCGCATTTGCAGCATAAGAAGCGCAATGATCCGGACACCAACGCTCTCATGGCTCGGATAGCAGAATTGGAGGCCGAGCAAACTCGCTTGCAGCGCTTGGAGCAGGAAGCCCGCAGAGCCGCAGCAACGAAGCAAGGCGAAATCGCAATTGTGCGAGCAAAGGAAGAGAAGGCTACCAAGGAGTATGAACGGCGGCTGAGTGTCATGCAGAAGCTGCACGCGGATGAGGCGGCCAAGCAGAAGGCTGAGCTCGACACCATGCGAAAGCAAAGGGAGAAGATCGAGACAGACAATCGTTTCTTGCAACACGACTTGGCACAGGAAGCGGACAGATCAAAGAGAACAGCTGGTTCGAGCAAACTGAGACCTACAAGGGAGAAAGATACACCTCGCAAGAAGAAACAAGGACTTGGTGACGGCTTTGACGACAGTGAAGTGCTCATGGTCAGTCCTAGCCGCAGCAAAGAGAGACCCAGAGATCAGACACCCTCAGCCGGAGCAAAGCGAAAGCGATCAGCACAGGACAGCCCCTTGCCAGCTCTCTCCTTTATGCCACCTCCCAAGCCATCCCGGGAAGTAAGTGGAGAGCAATCCTTTACTTCCACGTTGCCTGCAAGTATTGCACCACACGCAGCCGACCTGCCAAACCAATATGAGTTCATGCAACGAATGCTCAACCACAAACGTCTTGGATCTCGAGAACGTACTGTGGAGCTGTTTGCCAAGTACAGCTTTCCATCGGATCCAAATCGATCAGTGGCTTCAATCTTCTTCGACGGGCTATCATCTGCGACTCCAACACCTGGTCTGGATGACATGCCTCTTAAGGTTTCTTATACTTTGCTAAAGCTCTGGTCGTCTTGTCTGCATGAGAAGACTTACGAACCACTGGCGCTGATTATCAACATTCTTCGCGCTGCCCTTTATGAGGAGTTATCAAGCCAGATATCAAAATTGGTAGAGCAAGCCGCGCCGATATGTCTGCAATCAATCGACCTGGTCATCACACCAGTGATTCAGTCGCAACACGCGTCGTTCTCTGCTACATTCGACCACAAGGCTCAAGACGAACTAGCTGCAAAGGTTGACCTTGACGAGATCGTCGACTTCCTACACTTCCTGGCCCAGTCTGCAGCCCTTGACTCCGAACGTATAGAAGCATTCTGGCAACAGATTCACTACAGAGGTTCTCTGCTCATGCTCAACAAGGTGCAGCCGATTCCTCGCATCATTCAGGCACTACAAATCCTCTCCACCTCAGTCCTGGATGCAAGCTTCGGATCCATCAGCGGCGAGCCTGGCCAACAGATACAACACTCCCATACTACCGTGGACCGACTGGTAACTTGGCTGGTCGAGATTCCGAAAGCACCCAAGGATGAGCCGCCGTATACCGAGGATGAGATAGCCGAGCTTCGGATCGCCACTCTGGAAGTTTTCAAGAGACTTTGTCTGACAGAACACGGCGGGCAGCTGCTCGCCAACCATCGCTTCGCCATTGCGAAACTCATCAAGTTCTTGCACAGCCAAGTAGCAAAATTGTACACCATTCCGCCCTACGCATGTCGGCCACAACACAGTCACGATGGCAATGTCGATCACCAGCAATCGATGCACGGACTGATGATCCAGACAATCAACACGACCGTTCGCATCCTCCATCATATCCTGCGCAGTTTCGACGAGCTCATCGACCTCACACAAAAGGTCAACGTCGAGCGGGGCGGCTACCACGCTTTCCTCATCGGCATGACCCGAATCGCGTTCAGCGAGCAGCTCGTTCTCGAAGCAGGCATCGAGACAGATGTTGTGGAGGCCGCACACGACATTCTCGACAATGTGCTGAGTCCCGAAGAAGGCGAGGCAATCGTCAAGGCCGTCCAGACGCCAAGTGGAACGCGGAGCACAACCACGAGAGACCAGGGTGGAGACAGTCAGGACAATGCGATGGAAGTAGATGATGATGAGGAATGATGATGTTGAAGGAGGTACAATTGTTGATGGCCAATAAAATAAAGATTGTACATCGATGTACGTACGTACGTCACAGATCTCTTCCATGATTGATTGCACAGATTCCCCTCTCCGGCTGTACAATACCCCGCAGCCCTCTTTGTCTCCGAACCTTGGAAGATCATACATGTTCCATGTACTTTTGATCACTGCACGCACTGTTGCAAACGTTCTAGTTGCTTTACATACAACATCAATCGCAAAAAAAGATGACTGACCTGCCCAAGAAAGTTGGCTGGATAGGCCTCGGGGTGATGGGGGATCCTATGGCAAGAAACCTACTCGGCAAGATGGAACAGGAAACGCAGTTCTACGTATACGATGTCATACAGAAGTCGATAGACGATCTCGTCGAAGCCGGCCAGGGTAGAGTGCACGCGTGTACCAGCTCGAAAGAAGTCGCCGACAGTTCGGTATGCCACTCATCAAAAAAGGCGTCGTCTTTCCAAGTCACAAGAATCGAACCAATCACTCACCCACCCAACATAGGACATCGTCATCTCAATGGTCCCCGAAGGCTCCCACGTCAAAGCAGTCTACCTGAGCGAAAACACCGGCGTCCTCGCCAGCAGCGACCTCCAAACCAAACTCCTCCTAGACTGCAGCACAATCGACGTGGCCACCTCGCTCGCCGTCCGCGCCGCAACAACCACCACCCACCCCCAAGCCGCCTTCTACGACTGCCCCGTCTCCGGCGGCGCCCTCGGAGCCTCAAAAGCAACCCTGACCTTCATGCTCGGCGCGTCCCCCACAGACCCCAACCTCACCCTCCTCAACGCCCTCCTCGCCCACATGGGCAGCAACATCTTCCCCTGCGGCGGGCCCTCGCTCGGCCTCACCGCCAAGCTCTGCAACAATTACTGCAGCGGCCTGATCGCCATCGCCGTCAGCGAAGCCATGAACATCGGCATCGCCTCCGGCATGGACCCCCGCGTCCTCGCAAACGTCTTCCACACCTCCACCGCGCAGAGCGCCATCTGCGACGACTGGTGTCCCGTCCCCGGGCTGTCGCCGGACGCGCCGGCCAGTAAAGGGTACGCGGGCGGGTTTCGCGTGCAGCTGATGAAGAAGGATTTCGGGCTTGCGGTTGAGACTGCGGCGCGGGTTGGGGTGGGGTTGGCGCTGGGGGAGCGGGGGTTGAGGGTCTATGAGGAGGCGAGTGAGGATCCGCGGTGTAGGGATTTGGACTCGAGGGTTGTGTTTAGGTTTTTGGGCGGGAGGGA
>Ga0265797_10000895_pt1 | contig 53581 bp, 49 predicted proteins | sample P2T30metagenome_FD_192433 | JGI IMG/M metagenome (GOLD analysis project Ga0265797, IMG submission 192433) | Plant litter microbial communities from East Loma Ridge, Irvine, California - P2 T30 | ecosystem: Environmental > Terrestrial > Plant litter > Unclassified | place: USA: California...
CGGCGGCTTGCGCAAAGCCGTGGTTCACCAGAAAATCGCGGTTGCCGGCCATCCAGTAGACCTTGACGCCGGTGGCGGCCAGGCGCTGCAGGGCGGCCGCCACTTCGGCATTGAACGGCGTCTCGAGGTCGTCGTCGCCGGCCCAGTATTCGAAGATGTCGCCGAGCAGGTAGAGCGCGTCGGCGTGCATCGCGCGCTCGGCCAGGAAACCGAAAAAGGCGTCGGCCGTGCGCGGGTGCGAAGCCTGCAGGTGCAGGTCCGAGATGAAGAGCGCAAGCGTGCGCGCGGGGGTAGCGGGTGTGGTCATAGGGCTGTCCCGCGCGCGGGTTGCATCGAACTTTGTTGCCGGATTACTGAACGACTTCGACTTTCTCGATGATCACCGGATCGGCCGGCACGTCGGCGTGCATGCCGGCGCGCGAGGTTTTCACGTTGTTGATCTGGTCGACCACGTCCTGGCCTTCGACGACCTTGCCGAACACGGCATAGCCCCAGCCGTCCTGGCCCGGGTAGTTCAGGAAGTCGTTGTTCTTGGTGTTGATGAAGAACTGGGCCGATGCCGAGTGCGGGGCCGAGGTACGGGCCATCGCGATCGTGTACTTGTCGTTCTTCAGGCCGTTCTTTCCTTCGTTTTCCACGTTCTGGTCGGTGTCCTTCTGCTTCATGCCGACTTCAAAGCCGCCACCCTGGATCATGAAGTCCTTGATGACACGGTGGAAGATGGTGTTGCTGAACTGACCTTTGTTCACGTAGTACAGGAAGTTTTCAACGGTCTTGGGCGCTTTCGCGTCGTCCAGCTCGACCTTGATGTTGCCCTGGTTGGTGGTCATGAGTACGGTGGTCATGTTGGTATCCTGTATGAAATGGTGTTAAGAGTTCGCTATTTTACAACCTTGTCGCCCTTGAGTAGCGTCGCGGACTCGATCACGACCGGCGTGACCGGTACGTTCTGGTAGCCGTGGGTGTCGTCGACCAGGGTGCCCTTGATCTTGTCGACCACTTCCTTGCCCTTCACCACCTTGCCGAACACGGTATAGCCGCCGTCCACGCGGTTGATGGCGTCGAGGCCGAAATTGTCGGCCACGTTGATGAAGAATTGCGAGGTGGCCGAGTCCGGATTGTCTTCGCGCGCCATCGCCACCGTATAGGCTGCGTTGGACAAGCCGTTGTTCGATTCGTTCTTGATCGGCGGGCGCGGCTTGCGGTTGACGAACTTGGCATCCATGCCGCCGCCCTGGATCATGAAACCGTCGATCACGCGGTGGAAGATCGTGCCCTTGTAAAAGCCGGATTTCACGTATTTCAGGAAATTATCGACCGTGACCGGTGCTTTTTCCTGGTCCAGTTCCAGCACGATCTCGCCCATGCTGGTCTTTAGCGCCACTTGCGGATCGGCCGCAAAGGCGCTGGCGGACAGCAGCATAGCGCCTGCGGCAATGGCAAAGCGGGTGAATATCCGGCTGCCGGACGGTTTGAATGTGTGCATGGGTGGCTTCCTCTCGATCGACATAAAGCAAACTACTGTCAAGGGTTTTGTAGAAAAATAAACTGTCGGCTTCTGCAGCCAGCCGGGATTTTAACAATGCTATACTTCGCGACGGACTGTCGATTTTATCAAACGGAACACTCGGTTCCAAAACAATAAGAACCAGTCCTGACGATCCGACCACTGCCGCGCCTTGCTGGGCGTGCGTGTCCGAGCGTCATGCTCCAACCTCTAGCCAACCATCCGATGAGCCAACTAAAGATTTACAACACGCTGGCGCGTGACAAGCAGGTATTCGTTCCCATCCAGCCCGGCAAGGTCGACATGTACGTGTGCGGGATCACGGTCTACGATTACTGCCACGTCGGTCACGCTCGGATGATGATGGCCTTCGACGTCATCTACCGCTGGTTCAAGGCGTCCGGCTATGAGGTCAAGTACGTCCGCAACATTACCGACATCGAAGACAAGATCATCCGCCGCGCGGTCGAGAACAACGAGACCATCACCCAGCTGACCACGCGCTTCATCGACGCCATGAACGAAGATGCCGACGCCCTCGGCATCCTGGCCCCGGACTACGCGCCGCGCGCGACCGAGTACGTGCCGCACATGCTGTCGATCATCGACAAGCTGGAACAGAAAGAACTGGCCTACCGCGGTGAAGACGGCGACGTCAACTACGCAGTGCGTAATTTCCCCGGCTACGGCAAGCTGTCCGGCAAGTCGCTGGACGATTTGCGCGCCGGCGAACGCGTCGACGTGAATACCGGCAAGCGCGATCCGCTCGACTTCGTGCTGTGGAAAGCCGGCAAGGAATCGGAACCGGCCGAAGCCAAATGGGATTCGAAGTGGGGCATCGGCCGCCCGGGCTGGCACATCGAGTGCTCGGCCATGTCCTGCGCCATGCTGGGCGAACATTTCGACATCCACGGCGGCGGTGCCGATCTGCAGTTCCCGCACCATGAGAACGAGATCGCCCAGTCCGAAGGCGCCTTCGGTGCGCCGATGGCCAATTACTGGATCCATAACGGTTTCGTGCGCGTCGATAACGAAAAGATGTCCAAATCGCTGGGCAATTTCTTCACGATCCGCGACGTGCTCAAGAAATACGACGCCGAAGTGGTGCGCTTCTTCATTCTGCGCGCCCACTACCGCAGCCCGCTGAATTACTCGGATGCCCACATCGACGATGCCAAGGGTGCGCTGACGCGCCTGTACACGGCACTGGCCGATGTCGATCTGGGCAGCGCGCCGCTGGGCGTCGACTGGGACGAGCCGCACGCCAAGCGCTTCCGCGAGGCGATGGACGACGATTTCAATACGCCTCTGGCAGTAGCCGCGCTGTTCGACCTGGCCAGCGAAGTCAATCGCAGCAAGTCGGTCGACACGGCGCGCCAGCTGAAAGCGCTGGCCGGCGTGCTCGGCCTGCTCGAACGGACCCCGCAGCAATTCCTGCAGGCCGGGACGCCGGACGCCGGCGGCCTCGATGAAGCCGCCATCGTCGACGCCATCGCGCGCCGCGCCGCCGCCAAGAAGGCCCGCAACTTTGCCGAGTCCGACGCCATCCGCGCCGAGCTGACGGCCGCCGGCGTGGTGCTCGAGGACAAGCCGGACGGCACCACCAACTGGCGCCGCGCCTGACCGGCGACCACGATTACGCATGGCACTTTCCAAGGACCTCGCGGGCACCGACCCGGTGCTGCCCGACGTTCCGCCTTATTGGGCGGAGGCGAAGGCCGAACTCATGCGGCGCGACCGCATCATGAACAAGCTGATCCCGCAGTTCGGCGACATGCACCTGCGCGGCCATCCGGACCCGTTCACGACGCTGGCCCGGTCCATCGTCGGCCAGCAGGTGACGGTCAAGGCCGCCGAAGCCGCCTGGACCAAGCTGCGCACGCTGTGCCCGAAGATGACGCCGGCGCAGGTGCTGAAGGCCGGCGCCGAGCCGGTGGCGGCGTGCGGCCTGTCCAAGCGCAAGACCGAGTACATCCTCGACCTGGCCGGCCACTTCAAGGACAAGCTGGTGCACGCCGACCAGTGGTCGGAAATGGCCGACGAAGCGGTGATCGCGGAGCTGGTCCAGATTCGCGGCATCACGCGCTGGACAGCTGAGATGTTTTTGATATTTAATCTGCTCAGGCCAAACGTGCTGCCGCTCGACGATTCGGGCTTGATCCAGGGCATCAGCCAGAACTATTTCTCGGGCGAGCCCGTGTCGCGCAGCGATGCGCGCGAAGTGGCGGCCAATTGGGAACCCTGGCGGACAGTTGCTACGTGGTACTTATGGCGTAGTCTGGATCCGATTCCAGAGTAAAATAGCGCCCTGTGGAAGGGGCCTTGTAAAACCTACTGCGCGTTGCATTTTTGATCTGCGATGCTCGCTGTACTTCAGTACAGCTGCGCTTCTCGAACAAAACTGCGGCCGCTCGCTACGGTTTTACAAGGCCCTTTGACGCCGCGTGAAGACGATCCGCGGCAAAAGAATAACCGGAGGTACAATGAGTAAGACCACTTTCCTCAGTTTTGAGCAGCCAATTGCCGAGCTGGATTCTAAAATTGAAGAACTGCGCTTCGTGCAGGACGATTCGGCCGTCGACATCTCGGAAGAAATCGACCGCCTGGCCAAGAAGAGCCAGCAACTGACGAAAGACATCTATGCCAAGCTGACCCCCTGGCAGGTTTCCCAGATCGCGCGCCACCCGCAGCGTCCGTACACGATGGACTACGTGAACGCGATCTTCACCGATTTCCATGAACTGCACGGCGACCGCAGCTTTGCCGACGACCAGTCGATCATCGGCGGCCTCGCGCGCTTCAATGGCCAGGCCTGCATGGTCATCGGCCACCAGAAGGGCCGCGACACGAAGGAGCGCGCGATGCGCAACTTCGGCATGCCGAAACCGGAAGGCTACCGCAAGGCGATGCGCCTGATGAAGGTGGCGGAAAAGTTCAACCTGCCGATCTTCACCTTCGTCGATACGCCCGGCGCCTTCCCCGGCATCGACGCCGAAGAGCGCGGCCAGTCGGAAGCGATCGGCCATAACCTGTACGTCATGGCCGAACTGAAAGTGCCGCTGATCGCCACCATCATCGGCGAAGGCGGCTCCGGCGGCGCGCTGGCGATTGCCGTCGGCGACGCGGTCCTGATGCTGCAGTACGCGACCTATTCGGTCATCTCGCCGGAAGGCTGCGCCTCGATCCTGTGGAAGACCTCGGAACGCGCGGCCGACGCCGCCGACGCACTGGGCCTGACCGCGCACCGCCTGAAAGCCATCGGCCTGATCGACAAGATCGTCAGCGAACCGCTGGGCGGCGCCCACCGCGACCCGGCCGCCATGGCCCAGGGCCTGAAGCGCGCGCTGGCCGACACCCTGCGCCAGTTCCAGGGCATGAAAACCAAGGATCTGCTCGATGCCCGTCACGCCAAGCTGATGGCCTACGGCAAATTCAAGGAAACCACCCCGCGCGAGGAATGATGCAATACGGTAAAGCGGCTGGCCGCGGCAGGCCGGCTGCTGCCGGCGTTTCCCCTCTCTTTGCGCAGGCGTTGGAAAGTCTGCGTACCGAATACTTCCCGAGTTCGTTACCTGCAATCGCAGTCGCCCTCAGCGGCGGCCTCGATTCGATGGTGCTGCTGCGCCTTGCGCACGCGTATGCGCGCGAGCATGGCTTGACGCTGTTCGCCTTCCACGTCCACCATGGCCTGAGCGCGAACGCCGATGCCTGGCGTGACCATTGCGCGGCTGCCTGCGCCGCACTCGGCGTGCCGTTCGATGTCCGCGCCGTCGATGTCGCCAAGGGCAAGAGCGGCATCGAAGCGGCCGCCCGCAAGGCGCGCTATGCGGCGCTCGGCGACATGTGCCGCGCCCATGGCGTCGGCCTGCTGCTCACCGCCCACCACCTCGACGACCAGGCCGAAACCGTGCTGCTGCAACTGCTGCGCGGGTCCGGTCCGGCCGGCCTGTCCGGCATGGACGCCGCCAATCGCGCACCGACGCTGCTCGGCGACGACCGGCTGGTGATGGCGCGTCCGCTGCTGCAGACTGCACGCGCCGAGCTGGAAACGCTGGCGCAGGAGCAGGGCATCGCCTGGGTCGAGGACGAATCCAACAGCGACCCGCGCTACGCCCGCAATGCCCTGCGCCACACCGTGATGCCGGCACTGGCGCAAGCATTCCCCGGGTTCCAGCAGCGCGTCGCCCGCAGCGGCGCTCACGCCCAGTCGGCGCTGCGCGTGCTGACCGAAGTGGCCGAGCAAGACCTGGACGCTTGCCTGGACGGCGACGCCCTCGACCTGGCCAAGCTGCGCGCGTTGAGCGCGGAGCGCATCAACAATGTGCTGCGCCACTGGTTCGGCGTGCGCAAACTCGCCATGCCGTCGACCGCGTGGATGGACGAAATGCTCGGCCAGCTGTTCTCGGCGCGTGAAGATGCCCAGCTGCTGGTTGTGCATCCGGACTGCCATGTGCGCCGCCACCGTGACCGTTTATATTTAGTGCCGAAGCTGCCGGATCTCGCCGGCATGCGCGACCCCGACGACGAAGGCATCATCGAAAAGCACGCCCAGGCCTTCCGCTGGAACGGCGAAGCGTCGCTCGCGTTTCCGGACTACGGCGGCGTCCTGCATTTCGACGCAGCGGAGCAGGGCTTCGATCCGGCCTGGCTGCGTTCGCAAGCGCTCGCCATCGACTTCCGCAAGGGCGGCGAACGCCTGAAGCTGGCGCCGAACCGCCCCAGCCGCAGCCTGAAGGCGCATTTCCAGGCCAGCGGCATCCCGGCCTGGGAGCGCACCCGGCTGCCGATCGTCAGCAGCGGCCGCCATCTGCTGTATGCGGCCGGGCTGGGCATGGACTGCCAATACCGCGAGGAGGGGGAAGGGCGCATCGCGCTGCGCTGGGAGAGTAGCGATAAGCCGTAATGCTATTTCCACATGACCATATACCGATTCGGTATAGTTTTGGCGGCCCAAGGTCTTGAGATTCTGCACCGCAGCATGTACAGTAAAAGGCTCTATTGACTTTTTACAAGCGGAAACCCCCACTTCATGGCTTTAATCGTCCACAAATATGGCGGGACGTCGATGGGTTCGACGGACCGTATCAAGAACGTCGCCGCGCGCGTCGCCAAATGGCATGATGCCGGTCACCGCGTCGTCGTCGTGCCGTCGGCGATGTCGGGTGAAACCAACCGCCTGATCGGCCTCGCCAAGGAACTCATGGCCGAGCCGGATCCGCGCGAACTCGACATGATCGCCTCCACCGGCGAACAGGTCTCGGTCGGCCTGCTGGCGATGGCGCTGCTGGCGCGCGGCAAGGATGCGGTGTCGTACACCGGCTGGCAGGTGGGGATCAAGACCGACTCGGCCTTCACCAAGGCCCGTATCCAGTCGATCGACGACAGCCGCGTGCGCGCCGACCTCGATGCCGGCAAGATCGTCATCATCACCGGCTTCCAGGGCGTCGACGAAGAAGGCAACATCTCGACCCTGGGCCGCGGCGGCTCGGACACCTCGGCAGTCGCCATCGCGGCCGCGCTGAAGGCCGACGAATGCCTGATCTACACCGACGTCGACGGCGTCTACACCACCGACCCGCGCATCGTCGACGAAGCGCGCCGCCTGTCGAAGATCACCTTCGAAGAAATGCTGGAACTGGCCTCGCTCGGTTCCAAGGTCCTGCAGACCCGCTCCGTCGAATTCGCCGGCAACTACCGCGTGCCGACGCGCGTGCTGTCGTCGCTGACCGATCCCCTGATGCCGCTCGAAGAAGAAGCCAAGTCGGGTACCCTGATCTCGTTTGAGGAAGAAAGCAATATGGAACAAGCCGTCATCTCGGGCATCGCCAACCACCGCGATGAAGCCAAAATCACCGTCCTGGGCGTGCCCGACAAGCCGGGTGTCGCCTTCCACATCCTCGGTCCGGTCTCGGAGGCCAATATCGAGGTCGACATGATCATACAGAATGTGTCGGTAGACGGTAAAACGGATTTCACCTTCACGGTCTCGCGCAACGATTACCAGCGCGCGATGGGCGTGCTGGAAGCGCAAAAGGAGGTGCTCGGCTTCACGCGCCTGGTCGGCGACGCCAAGGTGTCGAAGGTGTCGGCTGTGGGCGTCGGCATGCGCAGCCACGTCGGCGTCGCCTCGCAAATGTTCCGCACGCTGGCCGACGAGGGCATCAACATCATGATGATCTCGACCTCCGAGATCAAGATTTCGGTCTTGATCGACGAGAAATACATGGAACTGGCCGTACGCGCCCTGCATAAAGCGTTTGGTTTAGAACAAGCTTAACTTTTTCGCATATTTTTTGGCTGTGCTTCCTTGACGAAATGGGGCATGGCCATTAAGATGCTTGCACTCAGCGACAACGAGCAACACCGTGAAGCTGATTGGAGACGTGGCCGAGTGGCCGAAGGCACATCCCTGCTAAGGATGCATATGGCTTATACCCGTATCGTGGGTTCGAATCCCACCGTCTCCGCCAGAACATTGTCCTGACATGTTCAGGTACATCAAAAAAACCGCTGTTCTCCTAGAGACAGCGGTTTTTTTTCGTCCTATGCTGTCCGGGTATGTCCTCGGACAGCCAGCACGTTAGGGGGCATCGTTGGGGGCATGCCGCGCCCCCGGCAAACTGGATGCCCCCAAAATGCCAAAGACCATCGCACCACTCACTCAGTTGCAAGTACGGAATGCCAAGCCTGCAGATAAGGTCTACAAGCTTGCCGACGGGGGTGGACTTTACCTTGAAGTCACGCCGAAGGGCAGTAAGCTCTGGCGCATGAAGTTCAGGCAGCTTGACGGTACCGAAAACAGGCTGAGTTTCGGCGTCTACCCGGAGGTCTCCCTTGGCGATGCCAGGGAAAAGCGTGATCAGGCACGTAAGTTGATTGCTGCGGGCAAGGATCCTGTCCGAGATCGTGAGCAAATGGCTCGTCAGGCCAGGATGGTCGCTGAAAACACGTTTGAGAAAATCGCTCGCGAATGGCACACAGCGATGCTCAGGAAGTGGCAGCCTAAGACAGCAAAAGATATTTTACATCGGCTTGAAGTCGACATTTTTGGTGCATTTGGCGACATGCCAATTGCGGAGGTAAAGCCATGGGACGTTTTGCAGGCGATCCGAAAGATCGAATCAAGGGGCGCGCTCGAAATCGCCAGTCGGACCGCGGCTAATTGCTCACGCATATTCCGATATGCGATTCGCTGCGGTCTCACCGATCGTAACCCTGCGGACACAATGCGTGATGTACTTGCGCCGCGAGAGACAGGGCATTTTGCAGCCATAGCGTCAGACGATTTGCCAACGTTTCTTCGAACGCTGTACACGAACGAGGCCTGCATGGGGCTTCCAACCAGAGTCGCAATGCGCTTGATGTTGCTGCTTTTCATAAGGACGAGTGAGCTCATTGAAACCCCATGGAAGGAAATCGATCTCGAACATGGCGAGTGGGTCATACCATGGCGGCGCATGAAGCGGGGGCGCCGGCGTATCAAACCTGACAAGACCGACCACTATGTGTGCATGCCACGTCAAGCGTGCGAACTGCTCGGAGAACTATATCGGCTGACCGGTGGTGGTACGTACCTGTTTCCAAATCAACGCGATCCTGATCGGCCTATGAGCAACAACACCTTATTGAAGGCGCTTGAACGTATGGGATACAAAGGCGACATGACCGGACATGGCTTTCGATCCTTGGCGATGAGTACGCTGAAGGAAAAGTTACACTACCGGCACGAAGTTGTAGATCGGCAGCTAGCTCACGCACAGCGAGACAAGTTGGAAAGCGCGTACGATCGCGCAAAATATATTGAAGAGCGGCGAGCCATGATGCAGCGATGGGCGGATTATATCGATGAAATGGCGGCCCAAAAGAATTTGTGAACTTCACGCGTTAATGTTTAAATCAATACATTCCTGTGTCTTTTGACCGCTTCAGCGGTCTTCTGGGTATTTGCCTGCGCCGACATATACGCGTCCATGGCTTGGTTAGTATTTGCCTAATTACTTTGATCGGTTTGGCAGGTCATACCCAACGTTAAATATCAACTTACCGGCCTATTCGAACTTCATAAATAGGTCCGTGGTCTTATTGAATATGTAAGGCAAAACAATTAGCCGCTATGTTCCGTTAAACACGCTGGCTAGCTGAGCTGGTCTGTAAGAGTCTAGCTAGCCCTTGCTATTCAAAGCTATCTTTCGCGTGCAACTTCTTTCGCTTTAGGCGGTTTTTCGATATCTGAGAATTTTTCAACTTCTGCGCCGATTTCACGTGCATCGTTTCGTGCTTTGGCCGGCGCCGTATACACTTTTGGGCCTACGATAGCGTCGCCCGAAATAATTTTGTTCAAAACATGCCTGCGAGCCAACCCCACAAATTCCTCTCTTGCTGTTTCAGGCAGGTTCGATTCGGCAAATTTCTTTGCTGCGTCGATCACGCCGTAAGCGGGAGCAAGATCAGGATGTTTTTTAACGACTGTCGATGGCTTATCGTTGTCGAACGAACGTGCTTTTGCCCCTAGTTCCGAATCTAATACACTGAAGGTGGCGCTAGAACTCGATTGGTCACGCGCAGATGTCTTGAGATCACCTGCAGCTAATTTCGAGTCAGTTTGGTCCAAACCATGTGGACGCTCCTTCGCTATTCCTTTCTCGAGGGCATTTTTGCCAGGGCGACTCGCAAGATCTGTCAGATCAAGGGGTGTTGGGACGTAGCCCACAACTTTCAGGCCTGAGCGTGACGCTTCCATCCACGCGGCGCGGCGGAAAGATTCCGTTCCCTTGATGGTGACGTCGTTCCAGCCTCGGGCGATCGCAATTTCGACTAGTGAGCGGACGACCTCAGGATGCTCCCCACGCGTGGCAAGCTTGTTTCCCCTGTCGCTAAAGGCTGGTGTCCGGTCGGGGAAGTAGTATTCCTTTTCCACCTTGAGGAAGCGACGTGTCACATCATCTGGAACGATCGTCATGCGCTCGGGAACTGGAACAGTCGGCTTGTCAAACGATATGGGTGCGGTGGCTGGCTCCTTCGCGAGAATTGTCTTTCGCATACTCTGTATCCAGGTTGCCGCCGTCTGCACAGCTTTGGTCATCCCGTGTACGAAGCGTAGACTGGGACCTGCTGATGCCGGATTTAAAACCCCGGTGGAGTCTGCTGCCGATTGCGATGGCTGCTGATCCAGTGAAGAATACGGCATATTTTTAACAGGTGTTCCAGGTTCTATAGAATTTTCCTGCAGTGACTCCTCTGACCGTTCAGCATCGGCGGGAAAAGCCAGAGTGTTCAAACTGACGACTACAGCATGCTTGTACGGTCCATAATAGGTTCCTGGCTTCCGGGATACAGCTTCTGCTGTCTGAACAGGCTCGGTTTTACTGTTCTTCTCAATCGCAAGAACAGAGCGATCGCGCGCCAGTTTTGTTATGAACGCATCGACCGCCTTCTCAAATCGCGGACTGTGCTTTGGTGCTGCCGCCAGCAGACGCGTATGAGCGAGCGAGCTTTCGGCCTCAAGCCGCTCCATGTTTGTGATGTGGTATCGGACGAATGCCTGTCCAGCTGGCGCAAGCTTGAACAAATCTGTAACCGTTGCATCCGGATTGTTGAGGAACGCGATTGCTTCGCTCGTTATCGGTGGTATGCCGCTTAGCGGCGCCCGATCCGCACCAGGCACGGCGATGTCATGCCGTTCGGCCGCAGTTGTGGACGTCTTCCGGCGCGAACGCTTCGGTTTGTCTGACATAGAAGGCGCGTTCGTACTGTCGAGAAGTCCCTTGCCTGCCGGTATGCTTTTTTGCACAAGCCGAGCCGGCGGCTTCGGTTGGGTCGAGGTTTGTTCTGGTATTGCAAGAAGATTACCCGCAATATCCCTCGACTTTTTAGACCTGGCCAAGCGGGCCTTCACGGGTGTAACTTCGCCAGTGTCGTCATGCGCTGCATCACTCGGGGGCTTGGTTTGGCTCGCCACTTCACGCATTACATTCGGTGCTCGTTCCGCTGACCGATTCCCTTTGCCGTCGTCTGCGGTTCCGGTTGCCGATGTCACCACGGCCGGCGTTGCCGCCGGGCTGCCTTGTTGAGATGCTTCGCCAGAATCCCTATCGATGCTCATAGCTTACTCCTGTCAGGTCGTTACTTGCTGGATGAAGGAATCGAACACGTTCTGCAGATCTTCTCCGCTAAGCTTTTCTCCCTTGGGTAGCTGGATGTTCGAAAAGTCTGCTGCGTAGTCCGTGAGCTTCAACTTGGCAAGCTTCGGCACGTCCTGGGGTGTGATATCGCGTGCGGTGCGCGATTTGCCAGCCTCTTCTACCTCGATCGGGAGTGGTGCCGGTGGGGGCGGCATTTTGATTTCGATAGGGACAATTTGGGGCACCCGGCGGTTCGAGCGAGCTAGGAAAAGGGCGCGCTGCCAGTACCAGATCTTGCGGCACAAGATTGGCCGCACATGTTCCATGAAGACGATCTGGTTCTGGAACCCCATCATCTTGACTTCCTGCGGGTTCAGCAAGGAACGCGCAGCCTGCGACGTGCTCACACTCCCGGGACGAAAGCCCCGCGCCGGCCGTGATTCGGACTTGTTCTCAACGGTGAACGTGCCCAACTCGCGCGAGATATTGGTCGCGTATTCATCGTCATTGGGTGCATAAACAACGCGTGCACCGCAGCACGAAATGATGTGGTCAGTCTGATCGCGTCCGTAGATGGCTCGCAGCTGCGGCAACGAGTGCGCAATGAACACTGGCCGGATGCCGTAGCCCCCTTGCAGCTGAATCGTGTTCTCCACGATCGGCATGCGGCCCATGGCAGCCCATTCGTCCAGGATGGCCATGAGCTCATGCCGCACGGTCGGATCGTCCTCGGGCATGCTGTCCATATTCATGTCCAGCATCTGCGTGAAGAACAGATTCATCAGCAGGGACAGCCGGCTCAGGTCACTGGGCGCGACACCAAGGTATATCGTGATGCGCTTGCGGCGCAGCTCCCGCAAATCGAACGAGTCGCCGCTGGTGGCGGCGTCGACCAGCGGATTGGTCCACAGTTGCAGCTTCGACGTGAATGTCTTGCGAATGGACGACTGGGTCTGTGGACTAAGATTGATGAAGTCGAACATCATGCGCTTGCAGGTGCTGGACAGTGGCTTGCCGGCCTTGTCGCGTTCGCTGATGACGCGCTTCCAGTGATCGCTGACGGAATCGCCAGCGCCATGCATGATCTGTCGGACCATCTCCCCAAGGGTGCGTGGCAGGTCTGACGTCTCGATCACGTACAGGGCGAGGCCAAGGAACAGGTCCCGGCACGACGCGGGCCAGAACGGATCGCCGGCGGCCGGATCGGGCGAAAGCTGGTTGGCCAGCTTTTGCAGGGCGCTGACGCGTACCGCCTCGTTTTCGTCGGGGATGTAGAAAGGCGATATGGGGTTCCACTGCGCGGTCATGCCGGTGGCCGACAACGGTTCGAACAGGTAGACCTTCGAGAACAGCTTTCGCCATCCAGCGGTGATCCGGTAGCACTCCTTACGCACGTCGTTGACCACCAGGCTGCCCATCCAGCTGAGTGCATTCGGTTGGACGATGCCGGCGCCTTTGCCGCTGCGCGGTGGCGCGATGACAATGGCGCACAGCTGCCGGCCAAGAACCAGATAGCGCCGTCCCCAGCGTCCGAGGACAATGCCTGCCTGTTGGAATAACCCGGCCCGTGCTACCTCGCGCAAGGTCGCGAAGCGGGCGTCTCCGTGAAGTGAGCGGTTCACCGGGCGCGCCAGCGCAAGCATGCCAGCACCCGTCGGAACTGCGCCGGCGATCAGACATCCAATCAGCCATCGGCGTGTGTAAGGGTCCCCGCCGTAAGTCTGCCAGTAACGCAGGACCGTCAACGGTGTCGCAGCCGATGGCGGCAGGGCAGGGTGATTAAGCCTGATGAGAAATAGGTAGCTCGCCAGATACAGCGATACGAGCAGGCCCCCCAGCAGCAGTCCGGCAAAGGCGAAGCCTTTGTATCGCAAACTGTCGATCGGTGTGATAAGCATGCGGGGCTCCTATCCAAGCTGTCTGGCTGCAAAAGCGGGGTCGTAATAGACCTCAGTGGCGACCCGGCGGCCGTCGGGAAGCCGCTCCATTTGCACTACGATGTCGACGAGGGCATGCAGATTCTCGGCAATGTCAGCCAGATCGAGGCCAGCGCCTTCCTCGCTGCCCTTGATGAGAAGGCCGAGGCGCCGGAAAGCCAGCTTGGCGCGGCTGGCGTGCACCGTGGTAATCGTTCCAGGATGGCCCGAGTTCAGTACGTTCTGGATGAAGAAAAACGTCTCGTTGCCGCGAAGTTCGGCCAGCAGCACGCGGTCGGGACGCATGCGCAGGCTTGCCTCGAGCAGGTCTCGCGCCCTGAGTTTCGAAACGCCGTTCTCTCCCTTCGGATAAAACAGGTTCACCTGGTTGGGATGAGGGAGGCGCATCTCGGGCAAGTCCTCGATCGTGACAATTCGTTCGTTCAGCGGAATCATCGCCGCCAGGGCATTGCCCAATGTGGTCTTGCCGGAACCGGTAGCGCCGGACGATACGATGTTTTTGCGGCTTTCAACGGCGCTCCTGAAGAAGTCTTTCCAGCTCTGTCGGCGGAACATGGCAAGCAGGGCGATGTCGCCGGGAGATAGCGAGTCTTCGAGTTGCCGGCGTTCTTCGTGAGGCAGCAACAGCGAATGTTCGCAGCGCGTATTCTCGAAAGCGCCGCTGTCGATGATCTCGTTCATCGATAGCACCTGCACGATCGGACGTCGTGTCGTTAGTGAAATTTTTCCTGTCTCTACCGCTGGCGGAACCACCACCTGCACGCGCAATCCGCCCGGCATCTGGGCGCCGAGCAGCGGCCAGTTTTCGGTCAGGTCCTGGTTCGCGCGGTTCCGCAGCAGCATCGTCAAGCCCTCGCACCAGGCGTAGGAGATCGGATCGCTCTGCACGGTTTCCCAGCCGCTCCGCCTTTCCAGCATGACTTCGCCAGGCCGGTTGATTACGATTTCCGTGATCGTATCGTCGTCGAGGAAGCGGGCAATGGGTTGCAGGTGAAGGTCCAGACTAGAAATATCGGCGATGGTCATGGCTGGTCGCTCCTTTCAAGCTGGTACACATCGCGGAAGTCGATGTCGCCGGCGAGGTAGATCAGCACGCGCGCACCTTGAGGTGCGGTGATCGTTGGCTGTATGTCCATCGTGTTTTTCAACACTTCGCCGATAACGGCCTGCGGACCATTGAGCACGTTCGGGAAAGCAATTGTCGTGTTGCCGTTGCCGTCACCCTGACGTGATGCGATGAGGTAGGGACCGATGTCGCTGATCAGGCTCAGTGCGATCGCCGCGCCGAACCGGTCCCAGAAGTGGTTGTCCACCTGGCCTGGAATGCCGGGGCGGCCTAGCGCGTCGGCTGCGTCCGACTCAAGCGGCACCAGTACGTGCTGGGGTGTCTCGCAGCGCTGCCAGATGATGCCAACCCGGCGCTGGCCGTGCGTCACGCCGCCTCCCTGTTTGCCGACACAGAACGTGCCACGGTCCATCAGCGACACTTTGTTGTCGGCGCCACTTGCATCTTCGCCGGTGATGCAGGTGACCATCCCGTTCAGGGTCGTGTCGATCGCCGGCTGGACCGTGCATGGAATGACCTTACCCCTCGTCATGATCAAAGTTGGATCGGGGACGAGAAATGCATGCGCAGGCGAAAACTGCGTCGACGGCATGGCTTTTGCGGTACGTGCGGCCGCAGCAGCTTCCGGTGGCGGAACATTGGCATCACTTTGCGCCAAACCCGGAGGGGTGCCGGCCCTGGTACTGGCGCTGGCACCATCCAGCTCGAAGCGCAGCTCGCGTTTCAGACGGCGCTCGCGGATCAGCTCCGCCTGGCTCTTGACCTGCGCAGCTGCGGGGGCAGTGCTCGCGGTGCCTGTCGTCATCGGTTGCAGGGGCGGCATCTGGTTGGTGGCGCTGGATGCCGGAGTGGGCGTATCCGATGCGGGATCCGGCAACGAAAGCGGAGGTAGAGTCGTGGTCGATACCGTGTGCGCGAGGTCCCTGGCCGGCACCTTCCTGTTTTCGTATTCGCTGTACATGCCTGCGTAATACTTGTATAGGAGAACAACGGTAAGGGCGCACAGCCCCGTGATCACGGCCCAGTTGGTGATCCGGTTTTGCAGGCTAAGACCCTTGTTGACCGGTGTCAGCGCCCGCTCGCCATCAACGCTGTTCTCGTCGTCCGGATCGGTTTCCAATGGCCTGGGCTTGAAGAAGTTCATTTGCCGCCTCCTTTGATGGTGCGCATAACGTGGGGAGATGCGGTACTGGTCGCCGGCCGCGGCGCGGCTGCATCGAAGCCTTCATTGAACACGCACGCGACCTGGTCGCCGATGCGCAGGACCAGCTTGCGCCGGACGCCTGGCAGCTGGACCACGTCGTTACCGGTGACGGGACTTTCAATCTGTTCGACAGCATCGTTGTCGCCGCGGACGGTGTAGATCGCGGGGATACTGGCGCGAGCCCTGAAGCGCAGGAAGGTCGACCTCCCATCGTCCCAGGCTTCGATCGGTGCCAGATCACTCGATCCCTGCACGGTATAGTTGCGGTTGCCGCTGACGACGCCGGCATCGAGCAGGGCACGAACATCATCCTTGCGCATGGCGGTGGATGCGGTATTGCGTTCGTCCTCCGGATAGCGGAAGCGCACCGTGAAATAGTTCGATTTCCCCTTAGGTGCCAACCTGACCTCGAAGTTGTAGGTACGGCGGTTCGTGATGACCTGTATGTTCGTCTCCGGTGCGACGGCAGCTGGTTTCAGGAAGATGCCGTTCCTGGCTTTTGTACTGGCCGCCCCCCAGGCGTCGACGTCCCCGCCTACCATATCGACCAGCTGTTCGTCGGATGCGAACTGGATCAGCAGCGATGCGCCGAACCTGCTATAGAGCAGGACTACGTCGTTCGGATCGTAGGTCACGTACCGGATGCGCGAATCGCTCTTGGACGGTTCGGGCACCTGCACCGCGTGCGTTGCGCTGGCCAGCACTAGTGCCGACGCGGCAAGCAAGGCGTGCGTCTTCATGGCGTTCCCCGTTGCGGATTGGTCGGCGATACCAGTGCCATCGGCGATGCGGTTCGCTGTTCGGCCTCGCGTATCGGCTTGGCCGGAGGTAGCCTGCCAGTGCCGATATCGCGGTCGGCCGTGTAGTCGGTGATTTCCATGCCCAGGTCGTTGATGCGCCGATCGCGTTCGGTCGTTGGCTGGCTCACCCAATGAAACGAGATGTTGGCGATCCAGCTGGTCGGCGCACCGTCCTCGACGTCGTTCAGCAGCTCGGTTTTCGTGAAGCCTGCGCGTGCGCCGATGACGGTACCCAGTCCGTTGCGCAGCAGCGTGATCGCGCCGACGGTGACGCGAATCCGGCGCTCTTTCTTGAGTCTTCGCGGTGGCGAGTCCGGATTGGACGCGTCCCACATGCGGCCCCACTGGGCCTGTAGCTGGGGACTCAGGAAGGCAGCCGTCGTGTAATAGTGCGTATCCGCCTGTTCGTAGCTGTAGCCTTCGCGCGCGGATACGAAGGTACTGACGTTGCGCCGTATGGTCGATTCCTCGGGATTCATCTGGAAATCGACGAGGGTCGTCAAGCGCTGCGTGGAGCCGTCGGCCCTGTTCACGACCAGGACTTCGGGTGCCGCAGCCGGGCGCATTGCCGTCGCGACGGCGCCGCCGGCGACGAGAAGGGCGGCGAGCCCCATCGCACCGAATGCGCCTGCGACGCGCCATGCGAGGCGGCGCGAGGTCTCGATCTCGATGGCGCGGCGGTCGGCTTCATCGGCCGCGAGATCCAGCAGTTGCTGGATATTGGCATGGGATTCGATCAGCGTGCGCGCCGCTGCCAGTTCCGCAGCCAGCTTGTCCGCATCGGGTTGCTTGTTCATCGCGTACTCCTCACACGTTGGCGCCGCAGCTCGGGTAGTCGACCTGGGCACGGGCAGGCGCGTTGACGGGGCGGCGGTCCTTGCCGTCGCAGGTGGGCAGGGCGCTTGCGCACCCGGCCAGGGTGCTGGTCAAAACCAGCAGTATCATCAGGTTGCGCATGGCGGTCCTCACGGGTTGTGGGGCAAAGCCTTCGGTTTGGTCCTGGCATTAGTTGGGCGAATGGAATTACGGGCGCGGTTCTGATAGGTGTTCCAAGCACCGCGCGTGACTTTCCTGGCGCCCCATTGAGCAGAGCGTGCGCCCTGGGAGCCGATATGCTTGCCCAGCTTCATTCCCTTGCGCGTCAGGAGGTGGCCGACCAGGCGCCCCATACCGAACGAGGAAAGGGACACGCCTCCGGCCAGGCCGGAAGCAATGCTCAGCACCGATGCCAGGGCCAGCAGGCAGACCAGGCCCATCGACAGGAATGGAAAAATTTCCGCCACTTCGGCGCTCGATGTCAGCGCCGCCGGCCCGCTCGCTGCGCGGGCGAAGAGTTTCATGATCAGCAGATTGACCATGACGACCAGCACCGGCACCAGAAAGTAGTTCGCTAGTTGCCGCAGCCATCCGTTAAAGAAACCGGCTGTCGCTTCGAACAGAAGTCCGATGAAGAAGACAGGACCGATGGCGACCACCGCCGTCAGCACGACCTTCGACAGTGCCATCAGGAAGAACGCGTAGGCGGTAACGACAATTGTCATGATGATGACGGCGGCAGCGATCAGGTACATCCCAAAGTCACCGTCGAGTACGCCTGCCTTCGACCAGTAGCGTGCTGTCAGCAGGAGCCCGTCGTTCAGCATCGCGTCGAGCCCCGTGATTACACCATTCGTCCCCGGACTCTGCGCCAGGCCGGCGACGAATTCATCCGGTCCGCGCAAGAAGGTATTGGTGATCAGCGTGTTGTAATTCGCCATGTTGAAGCCGATGGCGAGTACGACTGCGACCTTCAGTATCCGGTTGATGAATTCATTGACGGGCTCCTTGATCAGGCCACGTATGCTGGCGAACCCCCACATCGCCACATACAGGCCCAGCATTGCCGTCAGGAGCGGTGCAACGACGCGGGCAACCGCGGCGGTGTTCTCACCCACGTAGGCGTCGCAGACAGCATTGATGTAGTTCAGGCTGTCACTGTAGAGGGTCGGCGCGGCCATGATCCCACCCTTACGGCGACAGGTCGATGTGCAGGCTGGACGCGGTGCCCATCGACGCGATGTGATCGGCTCGGCGCACGTTGACGCAGTTCGGCGTTAGCCCCAATCGCCCTGGATCGTTGTGGCATGCCGCGCTTACCTTCTTCCGGACGTCAGGCTGTGCGAGGTATTGGTCGACGGTAAGCACGCGGTTGCCGAGTTCGGTAATGCTTGTAGCGGCTTCGCGCGTGCAGCCACTCAGCAGCATGGCGGCAAGGATGAGGGGCGTGGCGGGTTTCATTGTTTTCTCCAGTAGGTGAGGGAGGGTGAAGCCGCAGTTCAGGGCACCTGGACGTCGAGACGCGGTATGGTCGTTCCCATCGAAGCTGCACGCATTTGGCTGACCATCAGGCGCTGCGCACGCTCCTGTGCCATGGCGCCGCTGGCGGCAGCCTCCAGCTGGCTCTGGTCCTTGACGAGTTCTGCATGCTCGATGGCGATGCGGTTGGCGAGGTCGTAGGCCGCTTTCGGATCGCTGGTCGTGGCCAGGGTGCTGGTGAGTACATTCAGGCGAGACTGGCGCGCTGCGGCATCGTTGAACGCAACCTGCGCCATCGCCTGGTTGGCAGCAGACATGTTTTGCGCCTGTGCGAGGAAACGCTGCAGATCAGGTGCAAGGCGCGCCGCCTGGTCAGGTTGCAGGACCGCCTGCGCATCGCGAATCTGCTGCGCCAGTGCCGACAGCCTGGTCATCGACTGCGTCCAGTCCGAAGGGAGCGACTGCGCGGCGGCTGGCAGCAGGCTCGACATGCCGCGGTCGCCGGTCATGGACTTGATCTGGAAGTTTATGGAATCGATCTGGCTGCTCATTTGTCTGTATTGATCGCCCCATGCCTTGACCTGCTTGACGGCTTCGCCGAGCACCGACGGATCGATGACAGTCATCTGGGCCGATGCATGAAACGAGGCTGCCGCCAGGACCCCGGCGCCGACGAGGATGTGGAATTTCATGCCGATCTCCTTTGTTCGTTGAAGTGTGGAGCCCACGCGGCCGGGTCTTCGCCGTACTGCACGATAAGCTGGTCCATGAGCGCGAGGTTGGATGCGCGTGCGGAAAGGACCGCCAGGTCTTCGTCCATGCCCGCCAACGGCAGCTTGAGCACGACGGAATGGCGCCCTTGCTTGAGCAGGAACATGCCGGAGCCTTCCGGCAGGTCAGTCTTGATCAGACTGAATTCCCGGTTCGACAGGCCCAGCCCTTCCAGGTGCTCGTCGCGGTCGGCACCGGGATTGGGAAACAGGATCATCGTCGCGACCTGCTCGATCAGCGTGCGCGCCAGCGGATGGCGCAGGGCATCGCTGGGCGACTGCGAATCCAGTATGACAAGGCCGTTCTTCTTGCGCAGGGTCTTGAGCAGATCCTTGAGGAAAGCGGCAAAGCTCTTGTCGCCCATCGATTTCCAGAACTCCGAAAAGAACACCGCCAGGCGCCTGCCGTCGATCAGGCGCTGGGTCAGGTGGAACAGGTGCCACGTGATGGGAGACCGCAGCTCGGCGTCGTCAAGAAAGGCGGTGGTGTCGAACAGGGTCGTGCTCGTCGTACCCAGTTCGTTTGCGATCGTTGCCGAAGCATTGTCGAAGACCCAGGCGAGTTCCCCATCGGTGCGGCCTGACTCGCGGGACCGGCACCACCGGGCCAGACGGTCGTACAGGTCGCCCTTCGGCAGGAAGTCCAGTACGCGCCCCAGCCTGCGCGCGGCGGATGGCATCGTCAGAACCTGGGCGATGGCCCGGTCGACATCCTTTTCCTCCTGCACTGTCAGCGGCTTGACATCGACTTCCAGTCCAGATTCGGTGACAACGGCGCGGCTCATCAGCTTGCGCACCAGCAGCTGCAGGTGGCGGACGTTTGCCGGCTCGCCCGGATCGAGCGCGAACGGAGCAAGCCCTGTGGGTTCATTCAGGTGGAGTGGATACACTTTGCCGCCCAGGCGCCGGACCACGATTTCCGTGTCGCGGTCCTTGGAGAACAACACCGCCGTCAGGCCGAACTTCTGCATCATCGACAGTAGGAAGCATGCAGTCGCGGTCTTGCCGGATCCGTTCGGGCCGAACAGGACGGTATGCCCTACATCCTTCTTGCCACCGCCGTTGGCCGCCTGCGGATCGGACGCATGAAGGCTGAGATAGTGGGGCGTGCCGGCCGCCGTCATCAGCATCGCGACAGCGTCGCGCCAGTGGTTTCCGCTGCGGCGCCCGATCGGAAAATTATGCAGCGGGTAAAAGCCGCACAGGTTGCGGCTGTTGATTGGTGAGAGACGCGGCCGCATCGAAAAATTACCGGGAAGTTGCGCCCAATAGGCAGCTTCGAGGGCCAAGTCTTCGCGTGCCGGTCGGATGCCCGTGTCGATCAATACGCGACGCACATCCGCAACGTTACGCGCGAGGCCATCGACGGTAGGTGCTTTCACCAGAATGTTGTAGTGATGCCGGCCCATGACGGCACGGCGCGATGCCAAGTCGTCGGCGACTTCGGGAATTTCCTCGATCTGGGAGTGCGCAGCGTCGCCTGCGTTTTCCATGCGGTTTGCTTTCATGCGCATATTGCGTAATGCAGTGTCTTTCGCCTGAAACTCGAACGACTGGGTGACGACCATCTCGAACGGCTGAATCAGCAGGTCGTCAAGGAATATGGCGTTGGTCTCGGGTGGATAAGCCTGGATGCCGAGCATGGCGCCGAAGTGACTGGCGTCTGCGCCGCGCACTTCGACCGTCTCGTTGCCGAACAGCGGGCGTACGCCGCCGATCAGGTAGCGGAGCGGTACCGGCGCGTACGGCACGCGTTCCCATGTACCTGTCAGCAGAAAATTGAAGAACTCCGCAGGCTGGGAAAACAGCACACCGTTGCGTTCGTAAAGTTCCAGGCGCTCGGGTTCAAAATAGGCGAGGGAGGCTGACAGGTCCGTGACGATCTGTTCAAGCTCCTGCACTTGGTCGTGGCGTGTCTTTTTGACTTCGTTGGATGTGTTCTTGGACAGCAGGGCCGCTAGCAGTCCTTCGGCTTTCGTACGGAACGGGCGCAGGACAACTGTCATATACAGTTCGTTCGCCATCAGCTGCTCGCTGCTGATCTTTTTCCGGTAGCGCTCGTTCAGCTCGCGTGAATATCCGGCCGGGAAATCGCCATCCGGGTATTCGTTGGCCTCCCGGCGGACGATGTGCTGCCAGACTGTGATGCGCGGATCGGCCAGGCTCATGACGATGCGATTAAGCCTGGCATGACGGGTATTGATCGCGCTGTCGTCTGCGCATTCGAAGGAGGATCCGGCCAGGCGCAGAACGCAAAGGCATTCCCCAGTCGTGGTGTCGATGATGCCTGGCGTGAGGTGTCCCTCGTACGGAATATGACGGGCGGCGGGCGTCTCGCGTCGGATTGCGTTCTGCCGCGATTTCGTGGTCGTCATGCCTTCTTCTCCCTATGCAAGCGGCGCTTGATTCGCCACTGCTTGAATGGTCCGAACCGCTCTCTGAACGTCAGTGGACTGTAGGTAGACGCTGACCAATACCAGCGCGAGCCAATCAGCGTTCCGATTCTGGTCCTTGCGCACAGCAACAGCAGTTCGAACGAACGAGGATCGTTCAGCGTGATGAGGTAGCAGATACCGTGAACCGGGATGCACATCAGAAGCCACAGCAGGTTCTCGGTCAGCGACAGGGCTTCGACCGAGACGAGCAAGTTGATGAGGCAGGCTTCATAAGGCACGCCCAGGATCGTCGAGGGACGCGTTAGCGCGACTGCGAGTGGATCGACTTCGATCCCATCCTCGCGCTCCATCTCAGGCTCCCAGCCAGCTGCGGCACATGGAAACGACCTGGTCGCGTCCGAAGAACAGCGCCACGCCAATCAGGCCTGCCGCAAACCAGCCCCAGTTGACACGGCCTGTCAGACACAGGATGCCCACCACCGCTACCGCAAGCGGCACAATTGGGGTCAGCAGTTGCACGACCCAGTTGGTGGCCTGGGTGCCGGCGCCGGTGAACTGGGCGAACGCAGGAGCAGTTTGCACGGCAAGCAGACCGGCGCACAGGACGAATGCGAGAGTCCGTTGGGTGGTGTTAGTCATGGCGATCCCTCCTCGGGCTGGTGGAAAATTCGTCGGTATCGGAAGCCCGGTTGTAGGGGTTCCAAAAACTTGGCGATCTTCTTGAGTCTGCAATGCGGGCGGCCGGCCGCACGGCTTTGGCGGCAGGACGCTCCCGCCGGTCCGTCAGGTCCTGTTTATCGATGCCTTGTATTTCGCGTTGCAGGGACTTGATGTTTTCTTCGTGTCGATGGATATCCAGAGCGCACTCTTTCTCAATGCAGGCGCCAGGTTCGCGCCGGGCTTTTGCCAGGGCTTCGCGTTCCAGGGCGAGTTCGGATTCCAATAATGGAAGCCGGTCATCGTCCTTTGCTCTTTGTTCGGATTTGGAGATAACCGGATACGACGATTGCGCTTGCGCACATAGCGTCGCCACAGATAGCAAGACGATGGAAATTAACCGATGCAGCATGGTTATCCTCACTGGGTTATGCATCCCACATTAACTGGACTATTCCACTGCGGTTTAATCCACATCAGAGTTTTTCGTTGACTCAACGCGTAACTTTTCAGATAGCGAAGTAGCAACAGTACGGAAGGGGACGGCATATGCCAGCGAGGAAGCGGCTCACACCAGCAGAGTTCGAATTCATCCGACCGCACCTGGAACGCCAGAAGGAACAAAACATCGAACACGTGCGGCGCATTCTCGTGGATGGAGTGAAGCAGCGGGATCTTGCAGGTGAATTGGGGATGACGGTGCAGGGCATCAGCGCGATGGTGGCGCGCGCATGGAATGTCCACGTGGAGCATGGGGAACGTCCCATAGGCTGGCGGGTAGTACACGTGGCCCTGCCCGATCATATGGCCGACGTCATCGAGGAAATGGCCGACATCGCGCGGCGGAGGGTCAGGAGATGAAGAAGTTCATTCCGGCGAACCAGAAGGGCGGCGTAGGCAAGACTACGACGAGCTACAACTTCGCACATCATGCTGCCGATGAAGGATTCCGATCGGGGCTGGTGGACGCTGACGAGCAGGGCAATGCCAGCAAAGCGATGGCACCTTATACGCTGGCTGAATTCAATGCAGCGGACCTGTTCGGCGACAAGCCCTTACGCTTACCGTCGGAATTCCCTCAACCGGCGCTGATAGCCACCGACAAGATACGCCTGCGCGAAATCGAGCAAAGCAATCTCGACGATGACGTACTCGTCACAAACCTGCGGGCCAGGCTGAACGAATTGGCGCCGCATCTCGATTACATTACGTTCGATACGCCCGGGTCGAATAGCCGTGTCGCCAACGCTTTTCTTGCGGTCAGTGACTTTGCCATTATTCCTTGCAAGATCGATCCATTCAGTGTGGATGTGTCCGCTGAAGTCCTCATGCGTATCATGTTCATCCAGGAGCACTTTAATCCCGGTCTGGTCAATCTGGGCATCCTGGCGAATGAGTTCGATGCGCGCCAGCCCGCGCAGGTTGAAGAGTTCAAGCGCTTGCTGGCCCTGTATCACCATTACATGTTTCCAAGGCCGATATGCGACCGCCAGGCCTATCGCGAGGCTGCTGGTGCGCAAGTCCCGGTATGGAGGCTGACCGAGGGCGGGAACGGACGAAATCGGAACCGCATCAAGTCCGCAGCGCGCGAGGCGGGCAAGGAGATCCGCGCTGTCTTCGGCATCTTGATCGGCAAAATGGAAAGCGCGGAGGTGCCGGTATGAACATGCGCATGAATCTGACCGGCTTGGCCGATGCTGCAAATGCCCAGCTGGCGAACAAGGGCAGGCCGTTGGCGCTTGCCCTCGACGACATCTTGCCCGACCCAGACAACCCTCGCAACGCCGATGACGATGTGAGCGCCGCCGCGGTCGAAGCCCAGAACGAACTCGATGCGGACGTCGCGGCGCGCGGCGTGAAGACGCCGATTTCCGTGCGGCCGCATCCGACCTTGCGCGGGAAGTACATCATCAATTACGGACACAGACGGTACAAGTCTGCGCGCACGAACAAGTTGGCAACGATCCCGGCTTTCATCGATGAGACGTTTGACAGCTATGACCAGGTTAACGAAAACGAGCTGCGCGTTGGCCTGACCACGCGTGCGCGTGCGCTGTTCATCAAGGGACGGCTCGATGCTGGCGACTCGAAGGGTGAGATCGCGGAGCGGATGCGGAAGAGAAATCAGACGTTCATCACTGAGCATCTCGCGTTGATAGATGCTCCTTCGTGTGTCAATGAAGCCTATGCTGCCGGCGTTACGTCGGCAAGAACCCTGTACGACTTGCTGCAGGCATGGCGGGAATTTCCGACTGCGGTCGATGCATGGTGCCGTAGGGTGCCTCACATCAGCCGCGAGGCCATCAGAGAGGCATTGGCTGGATTTCGTCATGACGAAGCGGGCGAAGCTGTCGATGGTTCCCACAATAGGATGGCCCGGATAAAAGACTTTTCACATGACGATGAAAAAGCTTTGCCTGCGGCGCCTGTCGTTCTTCCGACAAGCGTGGCAGGAGACAATCTTGACGAGACGCCTGAGCTGGCTGAGGTAGGCACGAGTGCCAAAGGCTCGCAAGATACTGGGAATGCTGGCAAACCCCGGGATGCTGACCAAGACGACCCCGCCACCGCGTTAACCACGCCATCATCGTCTCGCGCTCGTATCGCCGTAAGTTTTCAGGGCAAGCTGGCGTGGATTTCGCCGGACGTAGTCGTCTCCATCGTTCTGGACGGCGACGACGAAGTACTAAATGTGCGGCTGGGTGAATTGCTTTTCAAACCATGATGTCGGCTTCAGGGCATTTAGCGAATGGGTCGCAGTTGTCAATGGGGGATGTGAACATGACCATGCGATTTAGAAGAATGGCTTTCGGCTTGGGCCGGGTGGTCTTACGGGCAGTTCGATTCAGCTTGTACGTCGTCCTTTTGCTCATTGGGCGTTTGCTTGTGCCGGTTGCCAGCTTGCTCACCGTAGGCGGCCTCATTCTTTTTTTGTTCTGCCTTCTTTTCCTCCGCGATCAGACGCGCCTCCTGATTCTGGGCGGCTGCCTTGCTGTGGGTGGGATTGTGTTGCAGGTGTTTTATGACGCCGCACTGCGGCTCGTGGCGCCGGAAGGCGTCGTGGTTGTCAGCGAACTGTGAGCGAGCCGTGGGTGTGCGCCCGCAGTCCCGAAGGGACGAGGACCAAATGCTTGATGTCGAAGACATTAAGCATTTAAGACGCCAGTCTATCCTGCCTCCCAAAAACCGAATCCAAGAAAGAACCGTTGAATGCGAAGTGTCGGGTACTTGACCAAAGTCGAGCCGCTAGTGCGGCCTGTCTGTGGAGGTTCCAATGCCTACGATCGGAGCAGCTGTAAACGAGGTGACGAAGGACCGGTTTGAATTGGCTGCCAATGCCCGCGGCACGACCGCGTCGCGGCTTGCGGCATCGCTCATCAACGACTTCCTGACGCAGGGCCAGGCGGACGTTGTGCGAGGGCTTGGAGCCCCGTCGGTGTCTGCGGAGGCAGTCGATGCCTGTCACGGGGCCAGGACTGAACAGGTTTATGTCCGTCTCGATCCGTACTATTTCAAGGAGCTGGGCCGACTCGCCAAGGAGCGGAACTGGTATCGCGGGACCTACCTGGCCAACCTGTTCCATGTCCATGCGGATCGGCGTCCCGTGCTCTGTGAGGCTGAAATCAACGCGGTTCGCCAGGTAGCGCGCCAGCTCGCGGACATGGGGCGGAACATCAACCAGATCGCCAGGAAGTTGAATGCCTCACCTGAGAGCGCACACCTGGCCTTCGGTGCGGACTTCGAGCTGGTCAGGATGCTGATCGAGATTGAGACCACGACCGTGAAGGATTTGCTCAAGGCGAACCTGCGCGGATGGGGAGTGAGCGATGCCCAAGCATGAAGATCTCGAGCCACAACAGTTCGGTCGCCGCTCTGGAATCAGGAGACTGACATACCGGCCGTCGTCGGAAAAGCAGGGCGGTACGGGCAAACGCGATACTCGCTGGCGGGATACACGCGACTGGTCGGCCATCAAAGATCAACTGCGCCGGACAGTGAGGCATGCGCCCGAGGTCGTGATCAAGGTAAAGGGCAGCCGTCGTGACAAAGATGACGATCGCGAGGCAATCGCGGGTGTCCTGCGCTACATGATGTATATCTCCCGTAACGGCAAGCTTCTTACGGTCGATGAACAGCAGCAGCGGATCGACGGACGCGAAGCGATTCGTGAAACGCATGCGTCCTGGGACCTCGACATGCAGCGCATGCATGGCGGCCGGGGGGACCCGCTGCATCCCTCGTTCAACATCATTTTTTCGATGCCCGCCCATACGCAGCCTGAGAGGATGCTCGATGCCGTGCAGGCGTTCGCACGAGAGCAATTCCAAGGTCACCAGTATGTGATGGCACTGCATACGCAAGAAACTGATCCGGCGGACGATCCGCCGGCGCATCCGCACGTTCATGTGGTCCTGCGGGCGGAGAACGAAGACGGGCAACGCATCCATATCCGCAAAGGGACCTTGCGTGGGTGGCGCGAGGCGTTTGCCGCCGAATTGCGTGCACGCGGCATAGAGGCAAACGCGACGTCACGTGCCGAGCGTGGCCGATCATTGAAGACGAAGAGCGGCGCCGAATGGCATATCCATAAGCGCGCGTCTCTGGGGAAAGGCGACGCCTCACAAGCTGCGATGGCTCGGCTCCTGGATGCCGCCAGGGAAATGGAGAATGGGCGAACGGAATCCAAGCCCTGGGAGGTCGCCATGGCGGCAAAGCGGCGCGATGTGGTGCGGGGACTGAGGCAAGACGCCGAGCGGCTGCGCCAGGAAGGAGATACCCGGTTGGCCGACGAGGTGGACCACTTTATTGCCGATATGCCGGCTTTGGATAGCGAGCGCCGGCAGATACAGCGTGCGCTGGTCCGGCAGGTACAGGACCGATTGCGGCAACGCGGCGCGGTCGATGGCGAAAAACACAGGTAGCAAACCGCATACGCCGGAAGGGACTATGTCGCGCTTTGTATCGTGCTTCAGGTTCTGGTCTGCTCTTCGGAATTGGAGTGTGGAATACCGAGCGGCTTGACGATACCTGCTTCGATCAGGAGCAGTCTCCATGCGGCATACGGCATGGGCGCATGGTTCTCTACCTCGGGCGGCGCCAGCCATTTCCGTACAGTGCGAGGCGTTACACCTGTCACCCGTGCGAGGGCACTACCAGTCAAACTGTACCGTTGGGTAACTGCACGCACATCGTTGTGAGAGGGCACCGTGAATGCCGGGTCGTGGAAAGGAAGAAGTGTTGCAGGATTCGGGCCTTGGGAAAGGCCCGAATCCTCTTGTCCTGCGGGGGATTCGGACATGACTGTTCCTATAAATCGCCGTGTTCAGCAAATGAGTAGGTTTCAAGCCCACCCACGATTATATGGTCGAGCAACCGGACTTCGACCAGCTGGAGTGCACTCTGCAACATCGTAGTCAGATGCCTGTCAGCCTCGCTCGGGGCCGAGTGGCGGCTCGGATGGTTGTGGTAGCACACGAGCGAGGCTGCGTTGCAGGCGAGGGCCTTTTTCACAATCTCCCGCGGATGCACTGCCGTTTGGTTGAGCGTACCAAAAAAGATCACTTCATCGCTAATCAATTCGTTCTTCGCGTTCAGCCATAAGGTACCGAACACCTCATTTTCCTTTCTCGCCAAGCGGAGGCTGAGATAACGCTTCACAGTGCTAGGCGCCGCAAGCAATTCTCCAGGCACGCTCAGTTCTTTCATCAGGATCTTGATGGCTCGAGCAACGATTTTTTCATCAGAGCTAGTCATTTCCATCTCCGGTAGTGGCCTTGTCGATTGACCGGCCTTGGAACAAGTATAGGACTTTAAGTCCTATTCTTCTAGTAATACGCCTGGTTTGCCTGATCCATATCAATCGTTTTATTGGCAAACAACGCTTGTAGGACACCCTGTCTGTTTTTGAATAAGAGAGTAATAACGACCAAAGAAGAATAAGAAGAATAAGAAGAGGAATAACGATTGTTTGAGACTTCACAAGGTCAATGCTGTGAGGGTAGGGGAAGATGAAATATCTAACAGACGGAGAGAATCATCGTGAATGAGCAAAATGAAAACGTGCGCGAACGCATTTTTGCTGCGGCGGACGAGCTCTACGCGGCGAATCAACGCCTCAGCTTTCCAACCGTTGATGCAGTGCGCAAGAAGGCCAAAGTCAACATGAACGACGCCAGCACTGGCATGAAGGAGTGGCGGCGTGCGCAATCGACCTGTGCCCATGTGATGGCTGCTCCATTGCCAAACGATTTGCAGTCACAAGGTGTCGCAGTCCTCGCCCAGTTCTGGGATGAGGCCAATAGGCAGGCCACGGCATCGCTGCTAGCTGCCCAATCTGGTTGGGCGGCGGAACGACATGAAAGTGACGAGCTGGCGCGCCAGATGGCGGCGGCTTACGATGCACAGGCCGCGGAGCTTGCCAGCACCCTTGAGGAATGTTCCCAACTCCGTTATGTGATTGAAGGATTACGCAGCGAAAGACAGGCGCTTGCTGAAAAACTCGCCATTACCACCCGCGATCACGACGAGGTGCAACGCTTGCTTGACGAGTCCACCATGAAAGCGAAAGAGGAAAACAAGCGCGCCGACGGACTGCAGCAGGCTGCAGATCATGCCCGTGCTGATACGATCCAGGTGCGAGGCGAGATCGACGCTGTACGAAAAGCGCATGCCGAACAGCTGGAGCGGGTCAGGAACGAATGCGGACAAGAGCTCGAAAAAGAGCGCGCCCGGTCCGAGCGCGAACGTCAACGTTATGAAGAGCTGGCGATCAGGGCAACGGCAGAGGCCGCTCATCTGCGTGGAAAGCTTGAGGCGCTTGAGTCGCTGAATGTGGCTAGTCCTGGTCGGGCGGCCGGCCGTCGGACTGATGCAGGAGCGTTACAACAAGAGAGCAATCGGTAGCTTTTGAATACAGAACCGTTTTTCACAGGCTTAGTTCAAAAGGCTGATGGCCTACGAAGAGCCCAACTCAGGAGAGCATGATGTTGTCATGGGAAGATGAGTCCACCTGATCAGGCGTGTCAGCGTCCGGTATCGCAAATGCGGGCGCAGTCAACATCGCCAAGGGCGTGAACGCCTACGACAAGCGCATCACCAACCGCAAGACCGACGTCAACCAGCTGGTCCCGTTCAAATGGGGCTTGGGACAAGTACCTGGCCAGCTGCGCCAACCACCGGATGCTGCAGGAAGTCAACATGCAGCGCGACATCGAGCTGTGGAAGGACCCGAACGGCCTGACCAGGCATGGGTATGTTCGATGATCCTGCGTTTTGACGGAACTATGAATTCAGAATTAGCCTCAGCAGGCCTGGCCGCTTGTTCTGGGTCGTGCAAGATTCGTTGTGCCGCTTTCTATGCCACCTACGACTTCGACGGGAACGTGGCGCAGCTCCGATGTCGCTACCACCGTGCGCACCGCCGGTATAGAGCTTCTGAAGTCTAGGCGCCACGCAGCTTGACCGTGCCAGTTTACTTTTCGGCGCCGTGGCAGAGCCAAATCCAGCCGATCAATTGCGCGTCAAATCGAGCACGACGATCGTAACTCGCCCTTCGCGAACTGCTTTGCTAGCCGCTGCCAGCATGTCGCGCAGTGCCCCGGGCGAGGTCGGGACAGGCATCCCGTGGCCTGGACCCTTGAGGCGTTTATGTGGAGGCACTTTATCGCCGAACCAGAGAACAAGGTAAATGCCGCAGCTATCAGCTTGCCAGTCGCGGCCGTAGAGCCGGTCCAGCTGAGTGTCCGCAGCTTTCCAGAGTTGCGCGTGCCATTGCCCTTTGATCTCAACAGGCAGCCTGAATCGACCTGTTACGCACCCGATGTCGACTTCCTTATCGGACGCTACGTGGACTTCCGGCTCGAACGTTACTTTGCTTGAGCCCTGCCGCAGCAAGCCGAGAAGATGATCCCGGCAACGCTCCTCGTCGTGAGGGACGCCCGCGTCATCGAAAAATCCTCGCCACGACTCTGCATCATCGCTGGTGATCTTGGCTTGCACGACAGCGAGCTCCTCAAGCATATGCGCCTGCAGGTCACGCATGCTGGCCGGTGGGCGGTCGAGTACGAGGGCCTCGAGTGCTGCCAGGGTTGGCGGCCGGTAGCGGGATTCCACTCCCAACCTGTGCTGTTCAGCGGCGACCACAAGGATCGTCGACGTGTAGCCGTCTGGCGCCGCGGCGGCCAGGCGGTGAAGTGCGCTTGTTGCCGCGTCATCGGCTTCGGTGCCCAGGCGACGGATCAGTGACATAAGATATTCACTGGCATCCCAAGGATTCCGGTCTCCTGTTCTGAGCCCGCGTGGATAGTCGGTCATCGGCCACGACAGACGGAATGATGTAATGATCCATTCAAGCTGAGCAGCCGACAACTTCACCTGGTGATTACGGTAGCCTCCGCTAGTGCGATCCCGGACATGCCAGATCAATTCAGGCTCGACGGGACTCGCCGCCAGCTGTGTCGCACTGGCATCGAAGTCCGCCAGGATGCCAATGGCGGTCCAGTTGCGGCGCCGGACATAATCTCCAAGGCCAAGTCTGCCTTTATAGATGAGCCTCAGGTGATCGAATCGCTCCGAGCGAACAAGCCGATCGACGAGTTCTGCCTCAGGTTCAGCAGGCAGATCAGGGAACCGCAATAGCCATTCCGCTGCAAGGTCGCTGGCGGCCCCCGCGAAGGTCTGGTCATGCATCGGCCCGCATAGCCCGTCGATATAGGCCCGTCGGCGCTGCAACTGCGGTTCGAGATATCTCCGCATGGCGCTGAGCCACAGCGCGCGGTCGTAAACGGTCACTTCCACAGCTTCTTCAAGGCCCCGGATGCCGGCGGTGTCATCGGCCTTTGTCTGGCGCAGGAAGAACAGTCCTGACAGTAGTCTCTCGTCGTCCAGGTCACCGAAACCTGTTCCCATCCTGTAGCGCTCGGCAAGGGCTGCAACGACGATATAGCCGCCATTCAACCGTGTTCTCTTGGCAAGGCTTTCGGCTATCTCATCAGGGGTAGGGTGGAATGGCTCGGCCTTCAGAAATGCTTCATAGCCTGCCCGGGCCGCGGCATCGATTTCCGGGCCCAGCCATTGTTGGACGCGCTCATGCGCTGGTACAGCGTTGGCACCGATATCGTCGTACATCCCAAGGTAGCCGATTGCCAGGTCCACGATGCTCGCGAATTCGCCTCGTCGGACTGCGTTCAGGCGGCTTGTGAATTCCTGGCGTTGTTCCGCATGCTGCCTGGCGAGTAGTTCTCGGTGCGCCTGCTGGCGCTGCTTCTGTTTGATGTGCCACTCGTGGATGCGTGGTTCGGCCAGTGCATCGATCCAGGCTATGTCCTCCGGTTTGCCTGCAGCAAATCTGCGAGCGGCTGCGCGCACTTCCGCACCATGCTCATGGTCATGCTGGGTGAGTCGCACGATGTCGCGCCAGCGCTCATCCTTGACGTCCGAGGGATCGAGTCTGCCGAGCAGTTCGATGACGTCGTCAGGAGTGACCGCGAAACCTGACGAGCGGTCCGTCAGGCTGCAATAGCGTGCGTACGGAGAGCCTCCATCCGTCCGTTCGAGAAGAACGTGGCGCAGAACGCCGAGCCGCAAAGCCCCGTTATCCTGTATTAACTGAGCGAGCCTTTCCCGCGTCGTTCTATCGATGCCAGTGTCGGATTCGAAGGGCTGGATCCAATACCACAGCTTCAGCGGGTCTATGCTTTCCATTCCCAGCCGGCGAACGACAAAGTGATAGGCAAAATCTGCGAGATCTCGTTGACATTGGTGGCCATAGGGCATGTCAGCTGCCCTGATCACCTCGACGTAGCGGTCCAGGAAGTCGTCAATGCGCGAGTCGGGCAGGTGATTTTCCATTCCCGCCAAGACACCAATAGTACGGCTTTCGCGCATTGCGAACGAGACAATCAGGTTGGCGGCCAGTTGATCGGTAACGTACTCGTAACCGATCTCGTTCATGACCTCGATCGCCAGCCTCAGCGTCAACTCATCACCGCTTTCGTGCAGCTGGCCCAACAGCATTTCCCAATCCTGCGCGTGTTCGAGTCCGGCAAGCGCGCTTGCGGCGCGGCGGCGTGCAGCGAACGCTACTACCGGGTCAAGGAAAAGTGTCCGCAGCTCGCTCTCCAACGCGGCCGCGATCGGCGCGTTTTGCAAGGCCTCCAGGATGAGCATTTGAAGGCTAAACGGCGTTCCTGGATCGGCAAGCAGTGCGTGTACGTCGTCGACAAGCGCAGGCTGGACGACTCCCTTCAGCGAATGCAGGCTCCAGTCGCGAAATTCCGGGTTACGTAATGCCAGTCGCTGCAAGGCCTGGAGAAAGTGGCGGCCCTGTTCGACCGTCAGGCTATCCGCATCTCCGTATTCGACAACGCCCATCGGATCGCCATCGAATACCTGTGCGGCGAGTGCAGGGTCTTGCGCGAGCCATGCATGCATGCCACGCAGGCTTGCCGGCACCAGGCCAGGTCCCTGGAACAGTGCGAGCATGCGGCGCCGCTTGCGGTCGGTATCGGCCAGCTTGGCCAGCCACCGCGCGCCCAGGTATTCCCCGATGCGGCGGTGCCAGTAACCGAATCGGGCCGCACCGCCTGCCTTGAACAGGCGCGTCCCGATGACTTGATCGATGGGTTCTGCGCCGGGAAGCCGGCGGATTTCCGCGATCGGAATTTCACCCTCCGCGGTGTTGGCCTCGGCCGTACGGACGATCGCTTCGTTACCCGTGAGGATAAGCGCTGCAAACGCGGCACCTGCCGCGTCCAGCGCCGCTTCAGAAGCCAATTGAGTCTGGGCCTTGGCATCCCGTGTATCGATCCTCAAGACATCGACCGCTTGTGCGAACAATTCGGCCCGATTTTCCGGCAGGAGACCTTTGCCCGAGACATCCGCAACGAGCTCAAGCGTCTGCGGATTGCCGAGGAAGCCAGCCAGCCCACGGGAGTGGAAGTGGTCGACGATCGTCCTTGCGCTACCAACGCCGAGCCGGTCGTCGAGGAAGGAGATGGCGTCGTCGTCGCTGAACGGTTCGAGGTGCAGTTCGAGCGGATCATTACCGTCTTCGTACTGCTCCCGGATCGCCTCCATGCCGGTGGCACTGCGCCAGTCGGCCGCGCGGCATGCAAGCACGAAACATGGGTAGCCGAGTTTGCCGAGCCGTTGCAGGACCAGGTCGACCGCTTCACCTTCTTGCCGCGTGCTTACCTCGTCCAGGGCGTCTATCACCAGTACCCGGGCGTCGCCCAACAGGGTGCTTGGGTCGTGCCTGTTGATGAGCTTTCGTGCTGTGCACAGTACGTGGCGAGGGGCTTGGGCGAGCCATTCGAGCAAATGCGTCTTGCCCATGCCTGGTTCGCCAAGTATTACCAGAGGCCTGGTCTGGTCGGGCAGGTCGGCTTGAGACAGCGTCTGGCGCTGGTCGCCGGCTTCGTACCACAGGCTGCGCGTGATCGATATGTCGCTCATCCGAGGATTAAACCACACCGCCCAGCAGAACAACTACCGATAGTGCACCTCGGGGCGGCAGTACCAATCAAGCTTGCTAGTAGAACGCAACTAATCGACATGGCGAATGTTCACTACGAAACGCGCGCGATCAGCAGAGCAGTGTATCTGGAGATGCAGAAACCAGTTGGCATGGTCGTGCCAAGTGTAGAGGAAGGATGCCGACTAGCTCGGTCGAGGGTGTTTTCCGGATGGTCAGGCCGAAACTAACCAGAAGGGCAGTAGCAATTCTATCCAAGAAAATACAAAGAACATTCAATACACCCATGGCGTGGCTTAGCAGAATGGAAGCCACATGTTCCACTTCATAATAAAAAATCGGAGACACGTCATGGACACTTTCTCTTTCGCCAAAGCGCTGCACCTTCTCATACGGCCCAGTCTTACCGGCGCCATCTCCAGCAGCGGAAACCGCCGGACGCACCCATAAAGCCCAGTTACTGCCCGTGACTGGACGTGGCATCGCGTTCCGGTTTCGAATGCGGCGCCCGAAATACATCGTTCCACATAATCAATGCGGCTGGCTTTGCGCAGGCAAACCACGGCCCTCACCAGGAGACACGCTGTGAACACAACCAACCAGTTCGACGCCATCGTCGTAGGGGCAGGCTTTGGCGGCCTGTACATGCTCAAAAAACTCCGTGATGAACAAGGGCTGAAGGTCCGTGCCTTCGACAAGGCAGGAGGCGTGGGCGGTACGTGGTACTGGAACCGTTATCCGGGCGCCCTGTCCGATACCGAAAGCTTCGTCTACTGCTACTCGTGGGACAAGGCCTTGTTACAGGAAATGGAGATCACGACCCGCTATATCAGCCAGCCGCAGATCCTCGCCTACCTGCAGAAGGTGGCCGAGCGCCACGATCTGCTGCGCGATATCCAGTTCGAGACGGGCGTCACGGCAGCGCATTTCAACGAATCCACCAGCCTCTGGGAAGTGCGGACCGACACAGGCGAGGCGTTTACCGCAAAATTCATCGTTACCGCGCTCGGTCTGCTGGCCGCCACGAACGTACCGGACATCAAGGGCCTGGCATCCTTCGAAGGCGACTGGTATCACACTGCCAGGTGGCCGGACGGCGTCCGCTTCGAAGGCAAGCGCGTGGGCGTGATCGGCACGGGATCCACGGGCTGCCAGGTGATTACCGCAATTGCGCCACAAGTCGAGCACCTGACGGTCTTCCAGCGCTCCGCGCAATACAGCGTGCCCGTCGCAAACGGCCCGCTGGACAAGGCCTGCGTCGACGACATCAAGAGGAATTACGACAGGATATGGGAGCAGGTAAGGGCATCCAAGGTCGCCTTCGGGTTCGAGGAAAGCACTGTACCGGCGATGAGCGTCAGCGCCGAAGAGCGCCAGGCGGTATTCGAGAAGGCCTGGAAGAACGGCGGCGGCTTCCGGTTCATGTTCGAAACGTTCAGCGACATCGCCACGGATGAGCGTGCGAACGAGGCGGCACAGGATTTCATCAGGGGGAAGATCGCCGCCATCGTCAAGGATCCGGAGACCGCGCGCAAGCTCACCCCAAATGGCTTGTACGCCAAGCGTCCCCTGTGCGACGGCGGTTATTACGCCACTTTCAATCGTCCGAACGTGAGCCTGGTGGACGTCAAGGCCAATCCGATCGTCGAAGTCACTCCAAAAGGCGCTTTGACGGCGGACGGGGTGGAACACAAGTTGGACATGCTGATCTTTGCCACCGGCTTCGACGCGGTCGATGGCAACTACACGCGGATCGACATTCGCGGCCGCGGCGGTCTGCCGATCCAGGAACACTGGAAGGCGGGTCCGAGCAGCTACCTGGGCGTGGCCACTGCGAATTTTCCGAACATGTTCATGGTGCTTGGCCCCAACGGGCCCTTCACCAATCTGCCGCCCAGTATCGAGTCCCAGGTCGAGTGGATCAGTGACCTGATCAAGGAAGCCAACGCCCGCGCTATCAAGACGGTGGAGCCCTCCGCGGAAGCTGAAGCGCGCTGGAGCAAGGTCTGCCACGACATCGCACATGCGACGCTGTTCCCGAAATGCGAATCGTGGATATTCGGCGAGAACATTCCTGGCAAGACGAATACCGTCTATTTCTACATGGCGGGACTCGGACCCTACCGCCTGCAGCTCGCGGACGTCGAGAGGGATGGCTACCAGGGCTTCCTGCTTCAGTGAACGGTTGTCCGAACCGATGCGTAGAACAGACAGAGCCGGTTTGGATGACCCGCCAGGCCGTAAATAGTGCAAAATCCTTGAGGAAAAAGCGACGCGATAGAACGTCGGGGCAGTACCTGAGGCAAAAGGAGTGGACACGTAATGGAAAAATGGATCCCGCCTGACCAGTTAGTGCGGTGGATACCAGGCGATGTCATCCTGGACAGTGCTCCCCTGGCATGGAAGGGCATGGCGCTCAAGGGCTATCGCTACACCGAACTCGACGTCGAGATACCCGAGATGCGCGACTTCATGATCGTCGTCTATCGGCGTGGCGTTGCCGAGATGAGCCGACGCGGTGGCGGTCCATGGGAATCTCAAACGGTCGAGCCTGGCACCATGTCGATCCTCACGCGCGCCATGCAGTCACAGTGGCGCTGGGACAGGCCAATCGATGTCTCCCACGTCTACTTGTCGCAGGATACCGTCGCCCGCGTCGCGGCCGAAGTGTTCGAGCGCGACGTCAAGGATGTGGAGATGTTCGACCTGGTGAGCGCCGCCGATCCGGTGCTGCCCAGCTTGGCAACACTCCTTGAACATGAATTGAAACAGGGTGGGCCTGGCGGGACACTCTACGTGGAGGCGCTGAAGAGCCAGTTGTGCATCCACCTGCTGCGCCGCTACGTGAAGATCGTCTTTCGCGAGCGGCACGCCTATGGCGGACTTTCACCGGCGCAACGCGCGCTCGTCGTCGAATACGTCAACGAGAACATCGACCAGAACATCTCGCTCGAGGACCTGGAGGGCCTGACGCAGCTCACCGTATTCAGTCTGATCCGAAAATTCCGTAACGAATTCGATTGTCCACCGCATGAATACGTCATGCGGCAACGGATCGAGCATGCGGGGCGGCTGCTGGCACGTCGCGACATGCCGTTGAAGGTAGTGGCTGCCAGCTGCGGTTTCTCGGACCAGAGCCACATGGCACGCCTGTTCCGGAAACACTTCGACATGACGCCGACCGAATATCGCCGGTCGCCCGTTGCTGTTTCAAGAACATTGCCGTAAGCGAGTACCTTGCGTTCCATCCCCTGTTGACGTCTTCGGTCACCAAGAGTTCTGGCAGGACATTCTTGACTAGCTAAAGTGGCCATCAATCGTCGAATAACCGGCTCGCCTAGAGCAAGAAATTGGTTGGACAAATCATAATATTTGAATAAAGATCTGGGGCTCCTTCCGTAGGACCGAGTGCTAAAATAGTGGTTTATTGCAATTATTAAGTTCATTCATCCATGATGACCGATGTGGTGACGCATGTGCGTGCGGTACAGGCGATCAGCGCCGTGCCGCAAATCCTGGAAACTGTTGCCGCGATCACTGGCCTGGGTTTCGTCGCTATTGCCCATGTGACGGAAAGTTCATGGACGACCTGCGCCGTGTGGGACAAGCTCGGATTCGGCCTGAAGATCGGGGATGGGCTCGATGTGGGTACCACCCTGTGCGACGAGGTGCGTAGTACCGCGAAGACCATCGTCATCGACCACGTCCAGCAGAGCGAACGCTACCGCGATCACCACACGCCGCGCATCTACGGTTTCCAGAGTTATTTTTCGATCCCGGTTTTTCGCCGTGACGGCAGCTACTTCGGGACCTTGTGCGGACTCGATCCCAGCCCGATGCAGCTGTCGACACCAGCGACCGTGTCCATGCTCGAGCTGTTCGCCCAACTCATCTCGACGCAGCTGGAAACGGAACGTATCCACGCGGTGGCGCAATCCGACCTGCTGTCGGAGCGTGAGACCGAGGAGCTTCGCGAACAATTCATTGCGGTGCTGGGCCATGATTTGCGAACGCCGCTTGGCGCTTTCCAGCATGGCGTCGAACTGCTCGCGCTGAAGGCAAAGGAGCCGGAGGTATTGCCGATCCTGCACCGCATGCGTCGCAGTGTCGGCAGGATGTCGGCATTGGTCGATGATCTCGTCGACTTCACGCGCGGCCGGATGGGCAATGGCATTGCGCTGGCGATGCGGCACGAAAGTGGCCTCGAACTGCAGTTCGCCCAAGTGATTGCCGAACTGCGCGAAGTGCATCCCGAAGCGGACATCGTGGCGTTCATCCAGCCTTGCATCAGCCTGCACTGCGATGCGGGGCGGCTGAGCCAGCTGTTATCGAACCTGGTCAAGAACGCGATCGTGCACGGGGGCCCAGGTTCGCAAGTGAGCGTATTGGTGACATGCACCGATAACAGGTTCTTCATGTCAGTGACAAATGATGGGGAACCGCTGCCGCCGCATGTGGTACCTCAGCTGTTCAAACCGTTCTGGCGCTCGCCGTCCAGTAGTCCGCAAGAGGGATTGGGGCTGGGGCTGTATATCGTGTCGGAAATCGCGCGCTCGCACCAGGGTACTGTCGACGTCACTTCCTTCGATGGCAAGGTCTGCTTCACATTCACGATGTCCGCAGCAAAGTAGCTGCGGACTTCTTTTATTACGCTGCGCCGTATCAGCCAAGGTTCATCACACCCTGATCACAGCCTTTTCCACGTTCTTTTGCCGCGTCGGCGCCGTCGGCGTTTTCTTGAACAACTGGCTCAACCCCATCGTCAGCAGCGGAACCGCCAGCGCCAGGTATGAGCTGTCGACACCCCAGGGATTCCCGGCCAGGAACCACCCGATCGTGGCGACCACCGACAGCAGGACACCGACAAAGGCACCACGGGGCGTACCGAACTTCGGTGCATAGAAAGCCATCAGCACCAACACTGCCAGCGTGGCGCGCAGCGCCTTGCCCAGGAAGGCGATCATCAGCAGCTTTTCGGCGGACAGCGCGAGCACCAGCGGCAGCAGGCCTGCCACGGCGACGGCGATGCGTACGAACAGCAGCGACTTGCGGTCGTCGCCAGTCTTGTTGAAGAAGGGGTTGTAGAAGTCCTTCATTGCCAGCGTGGCTGAGGCCAGCGTGGTGGCCGAGATGCCGCCGAACAGTGCGCCGGCCAGGCCGACGACCATCACGCTGGCCGAGAACGCCGGCATGTGGGCGATCAGCATCGGAAACGCGTCAATTGATTTCACACCGGGATACAGCACCGCGCTGCACATCCCGACCAAGGCCGCCATCAGCCCAAAGGGGATCATCAGCGAGGACACGTAGAAGCAGGCGCGCTTGGCGACCGCCGGATTGTCGGTGCTGACCAGCGCCTGGATCACGTATTGGGTCGCGAAGATTGAGCCGATGCCCCCGATCATCCAGGCCATGATCTGGCCCCAGCCGATGGTGTCCCAGCCGAACATGCTGGCCGGAAGCTGCGCCTGCAGCGTGCCAATGCCGCCGGTGGCCTCGAGTGCGTAGGCCAGCGCCAGGATCATGCCGATGTACTTGACCACCGAGTGCGAGAAGTTGGTGTACACGACCGAACGCATGCCGCCCAGGCTGACATAGACTACGGTGGTCGCGCCTATCAACAGGATCGCGAGTGTCTTGTCGATATGCAGGACTGCGGCGAGCACTGCGCCGCCGCCGGCATATAGGGCTACCGCCACGATGCTCAATGCGACGATGGTGAGGATCGACGCGGCATAGCGCACTGGCTCACCGTAGGCACTAGCCAGGATGCCTGAGATCGTGTTCTGCCCGCTTTCCTTGAACTTTCTGACGAGGACCAGGGCCAGCAGCAGGAAACCGAGCGACAGCGCCACCAGGTTCCAGGCGGCCGAGATGCCCAGTTCAAAGCCTTTCTGCGCGGTGCCGATGCTGACCGAGCTGCCGATGAATTCCGAGAGCAGCAGGGCGCCGATCAGGTAGGCAGGGAAGTTGCGGCCGCCGGCCGTCATGCCTTCGCTGCTGTTGGCATGCTTGCGCACACGGTAGGTGATGTACGACATGAGGGCGAAATAGCCCACCACGACCGCACCGATGATGATCAGTCGATGTTCCAATTGTCTGCTCCAAGTTTGTTTTTATTCTTGTTGTGATGAATAGGCCGGGTTCAGCCGGCCAGAAAAGCGTGAAGCTCTTCCGTGAAAGCCGGCGCCACTTCGATGTTCGAGATATGGGACGCCGGCACCGTCACCAGCCTGGTGCCGGCGATCCGGTCGCTCAGCCAGGTGGCGTCCGTTACGGTGGTGACGGGGTCGTGTTCTCCTGCCACGATCAGCGTCGGGACCGCTATGGTCGCGACCTCGGCGCGCAGGTCGGCACCTGCTAGCGCTTCGCAGCAGGCCGCATAGCCTTGCGGATCCTGGTTGCGTAGTACCGCGACCAGTTGCGCCACGGTGTCCGGTGCGCGCTCGATGAACGCGTCCGTGAACCAGCGCGCTGCGGCCCCATCGGCGACGCCGTCCATGCCAGAGGCGCGTACCTGGCCTGCGCGTGCATGCCAGCCGTCGGGCGTACCGATTCTGGCAGCCGTATTTGCCAGCACCAGCTTGTCGATGCGCTGCGGTGCGTGAATCCCAAGCCACTGGCCGGTCACGCCGCCCATCGAGATGCCGCAGAAGGCGGCTCTGGCGATGTTGAGGTGGTCGAGCAGCCCCAGCACATCGCGCCCAAGCGCGCCGATATCGATGGCTGCGGCGCCTGCGGGCGACTGGCCGTGACCACGGGTGTCGTAGCGCAGCACGGAAAAGTCCCTTGCGAGCGCCGCGGCCTGCGCATCCCACATGTGCAGGTCGGTGCCAAGTGAATTCGACAGCACCACGCAGGGATGGGATGGATCGCCATCGAGGCGGTAGTGCAAGCGGATCTGGTCGGATCCGGTGCCGACGGCAGCAAAAGGCATGACAGGCTCCAGTGGGTCAGGCGGCCGCGCGCAGGCGCTCGACTTCCGCGGCCGGCAGCGTCGCGTTCTCGCGGGTAAGGTGGAAATCGAAGTCGATCGAAGCGAAGGGCTTGTCGACCTGCTTCGCATCCAGCTGCGCCGGATCGTCGATACGGCTGATCGGCGGGACCAGGCCGTCGCGGGTGGCAAAGGCGAAATCGTCCCACAGGTACTCGTCGCCGTCGATGTTGATCTGGGTGGTCAACTTGCGGTGGCCCGGCGCGCTGATGAAGAAGTGAATATGCGCCGGACGCTGGCCATGGCGGCCCAGCAAGGTCAGCAGCTGCTGGGTGGTGCCGTCCGGCGGGCAGCCGTAGCCGACCGGGATGATGCTACGGAAGGCGTAGCGGCCATTCTCGTCGGCGATGATGGTGCGGCGCAGGTTGAAGTCCGACTGGGTGCGGTCGAAGAACGAATAATTGCCCATCAGGTTGGCGTGCCAGACTTCGACCTTCGCGCCTTGAACCGGCTTGCCGTCCTGGTCGAGCACCATGCCTTGCATGAACAGCGTGTCCGCCTTGTCGCTCTCGCTGCCGTCGTCCAGGCGCGCGAATCCCGCGCTTTCGGGGGCGCCGGCCACGTACAGCGGACCTTCGATGGTGCGCGGCGTGCCGCCTTCAAGGCCGGCCTTTTTCTCGGCTTCGTCGGCACGCAGGTCGAGGAAGTGCTCGACCCCCAGGCCGGCGGCCAGCAGGCCGAGTTCATTCGATGTACCCGCCGCCGTCATATAGGCGACGCCGGTCCAGAATTCGTTGGGCGTGACGTCGAGGTCCTCGATCGCCTTGCACAGGTCGCCCAGTAGGCGCACCACGACTTGCTGCACGCGCGGGTTGGCCGGGCGGTCGGCGGCCTCCACGACCCATTTGCGGGCCAGGGCTTCGATCTCTGCATGGTTCATGTCATATCTCCTTTATTGGTATGTGCCGGGTTGATCAGCGGTCGTCGTCACGGATCGAAGACGGGTGCCGGCACAGCGGCATGACTTCGATCTGCATATAGGGGAACAGCGGCAGGGAGGTCAGCAGGGTGTGCAGCTCGTCGACGCTGCCGACGTCGAAGACGCTGATATTCGCGTACTGGCCGGCGATGCGCCACAGGTGGCGCCACTTGCCTTCCTGCTGGAGGCGCTGGGCCAGTTCCTTCTCGATCTGCTTCAGGCTCGCGGCTTGCTCGGCCGGCATCGCCACCGGCAGGTTGACGTTCATTCGTACGTGGAACAGCATGGTGTCTCCTTATTTGCGCCGCATGGCTTGCAGCTTTTCGGTATCGATGGTGACGCCCAGGCCAGGCCCGGTTGGCACCTGCAGCATGAAGTCGCGATAAACCAGCGGCTCGCGCAGCACTTCTTCGGTGAGAAGCAGCGGCCCGAACAGCTCGGTGCCCCAGGCCAGGTCGGCGAAGGTGGCGCAGACATGGGCAGTGGCGGCGGTGCCGATGCCGCCTTCGAGCATGGTGCCGCCATACACGCCGATGCCGGCCAGGCGCGCCACGGTGGCGACTTCCTGCGCAGCCAGCAGGCCGCCGGACTGGGTGATCTTCACGGCGTACACGTCGGCGGCATCCATGCGCGCCAGTGCCATCGCATCGTCGGGACCATGCAGCGCTTCATCCGCCATGATGGCGACGTCGAAGCGGTCCTTCAGGCGCGCCAGGGCTGCGCGGTTGCTTGCCTTGACCGGTTGTTCGATCAGGTCTATACCGCCGGCCTCAAGCCTGGCGATGCCACGCACGGCGTCCAGCTCGCTCCAGGCCTGGTTGACGTCGACGCGCACGCTGGCGCGCTCGCCCAGCGCACGCTTGATCTCTAGCACATGGGCGACGTCGTCGTCGACGCTGCGCAGGCCGATCTTCAGCTTGAAGATGCGATGGCGGCGGATGTCGAGCATGTGCTCCGCTTCCGCGATGTCCTTCGTGGTATCGCCGCTGGCCAGGGTCCAGGCCACTGGCAAAGCGTCGCGCACGCGGCCGCCCAGCAGTTCGGACAAGGGCACGTCGAGACGGCGGGCCTGGGCATCGAGCAGGGCGGTTTCGATCGCGCACTTGGCGAAGCGGTTGCCCTGGATCGTCTTGCGTACCTTGGCCATGGCCTTGGCGACCTGGCTCGCCTCCATGCCGGCCAGCAGTGGAGCGAAGTAGGTGTCGATGTTGGTCTTGATGCTTTCCGGGCTTTCTTCACCGTACGCCAGGCCACCGATGGTGGTGGCCTCGCCCCAGCCTTCGATACCGTCGGCGCAGCGCACACGCACCAGCACCAGGGCCTGGGTGTTCATGGTGGCCACCGACAGCTTGTGTGGACGGATAGTCGGTACATCGACCAGGAAGGTCTCGATAGTTTGAATCATATTCGCTATATATAATGCGCAGAGGTGATACACGATATTCCCGTTAGTGATGGGCGTCCAACACCGTTTCGGTATGTTTAAAATACCTGGGAGGTATATTTGAGTATGGAATTGCGGCATCTGCGTTACTTCGTCGCAGTCGCGGAAGAGCGGAGTTTCACGCGCGCTGCCGAGCGCCTTCATATTGCGCAACCGCCGCTCAGCCGGCAGATCCAGCAGCTCGAGGAAGACCTGGGCGTCGTGCTGATCGAAAAAGGATGCCGTCCACTGCGCCTGACCGAGGCCGGGCAGTTTTTCCTGGACCATGCAAAGCCCTTGCTCGACCAGCTGCGTGACCTCAGGACAATGACCCAGCGTGTGGGCAAGCTGGAACGCACGCTATCGGTCGGTTTCGTGGCGTCGACGTTGTATGGACAGTTGCCCGAGATCGTGCGCCGCTACCGTGAACGTTATCCGGAAGTAGAGGTGACCCTGGTTGAAATGACGACGGTCGAACAGTTGGCGGCGCTGAAGGAGGGCCGCATTGACGTCGGCTTCGGACGGCTGAAGAGCGAGGACCCGAGCATTCGCCGCATCCTGCTGCGCGAGGAAAGGATGGTGGTGGCGCTGCCCCCCGGCCACCGGTTGGCGCAGCGCGACGCCGGTGTGCGCCTGACCGAGCTGGTGGGCGAGAATCTGCTGCTGTATCCGAAGGCGCCGCGGCCCAGCTTTGCCGACCAGGTGCTGGCGGTGTTCAGCGAAACCAACCTGACGCCGGGCCGTGTGACCGAACTACGCGAACTGCAGATCGCGATCGGGCTGGTGGCGGCCGGGCAGGGCGTCTCGATCGTGCCTGAGAGCGTGCAGGGCATGCACCATGGGAACGTGGTCTACCGCAGGCTCGAAGACAAGCATGCGTTTTCGCCGATCCTGTTCAGCGTGCGCCACATGGACCGGTCGCCGGAACTGGAGGCCCTGCTGGCGACGGTGTACGCGATCTATGATGACCTGGGTATCGCCTATCAAAAGGAACACCTGTAGACCAGAAGCCCGGCCGCGGGTCCAGTGAAGCGGCCCGCGCTACGGGCCGCTTTCCAGATATCGTCGGATGCTTACTTATGGCTCCCCTGCGACTTCACCGCAACGGATTTCGGCAGAGCATAGGCGATGATGTAGTCGCCAAAGTCCGGCGCCGAGCGCGCCCCGTTGGCAGTCACCACGACGTACTGTCTGCCATCCGCTGGCGAAGTGAATACCAGCGGCGTCGAGCCTGCGCCGACCGGCAGCCTGCTCTTCCACAGGGTTTCACCGGTCATCACGTCGAGCGCCCGCAGGTAGTAATCGGAGGTCGCGGAGAAGAACACCAGGCCGGATGCGGTCGTTGTCGCGCCCCCCAGTGTCGGCATGCCCAGTTCGATCGGCAGGTGCGTCTTGATGCCGAGCGGACCGAATTCCGACGGGGTGCCGAGCGAACGGTGCCACAGCATCTTCTGCGTGCGCATGTCGATTGCGCCCATGGTGCCGAACGGCGGGTTCGTGCATGGCACGCCCAGGAAGGACATGACCATGCCGCGCTCTGCGCCGTAGGGGGTCTTGCGCATCGGGACGACACCGCCGGTGCTGTCCGTGCCTTTCCCGGATTTCGCCGTCGCCGCCACCTCTTCCTCGCGCTTGAGCAGGCGCCCCTTCATCATGACGCGCATGTCGTTGACGATCATGATGTCATGCTGTTTGTCGATCGACTGGCCGCCCCAGTTGGTGGTGCCGAACCATGACGGGCTCTGCAGGTACCACCCCAGTTGGGGCGGGGTGTAGTCGCCCTCGTAATGCAGGCCCTTGAACTGGATGCGGCAATTCAGCTGGTCGATCGGCGTAATACCCCACATCATTTTCTCGGTCAGCACCGGATCGCGCATGGCAGGCATGCTCACCGAATACGGCTGGGTCGGCGACAGCCGTTCGCCCGGCACGCCGCCGGTCGGCACGGCGCGCTCCTCGACCTTGGTGATCGGCTTGCCGGTACGGCGGTCGAGCACGAAGATCTGGCCGTTCTTGCCGGCCTGGACCAGCGCCGGAATGCGGCCGCTCTTACCGTCGGGCATGTCATACAGCACCGGCTTGGATGGCATGTCGTAGTCCCACACGTCATGATGGACCAACTGGAAGGTCCAGATTTCCTTGCCGGTGGTGGCGTCCACCGCGATCACCGAGGCGCCGACACGGTCGGTCGCGGCCGAGCGCTGGCCGCCGAACAGGTCGGGCGTGCCGTTGCCGGTCGGGAGATAGACCATGTTCAGCGCGGCGTCGTAGCTGGGCGTGGCCCACATGTTCGGCGTGCTGCGGGTATAGCTCTGGCCATTGGCGGGGGGATTCGGCTCGCCGGGACGGCCCACGTCCCAGGCCCAGGCCAGTTTCCCTGTTTCGGCGTCGAGTGCGCGCACCACGCCGGAGGGCTCGTCGGCCGACTGGTTATCCATCACCCAGCCGCCCACGATCAGGTTCTTGCCCGCCAGGAAGGGGCCGGAGGTCGGGTTGTAATAGCCGGGGATGACCGCGCCCATGCCGATCGCCAGGAACACCGTGCCATTGTCGCCGAAGCCCGGCACCGGTTTGCCGGTCGCGGCATCGAGGGCGACCAGGCGCATGTCGCCAGTGGACACATAAATGCGGCGCTTCCCCGGCGCGTCTTCAGCGAGGCCGGGGACTTCGTAATAGGCAAGCGAGCGGCAACGCATCCAGTTCGCGGTGGCTTTTGGCGTCACGTGCGGATCGTAGTGCCAGAGCTTTTCTCCAGTATCGCCGCGCACGGCGAATACCTGGTTGGTCGGCGTGCAGGGGTACAAGGTGTTGCCGATCTGCAGAGGCGTATTCTGGTTTTCCCGGCCACTTCCCGTGATGTCGCCGGTATGGAAGGTCCAGGCTACCTCGAGCTTGTCGATGTTGCCGCGGTTGATCTGGGTATCGGGCGAGAACTGCTCGCCCTTGGGCGTCCGGCCGAATCCGGTCCACTGGTTCGGTTCGCTCCCGGGACGGTAATCGCTCGCTGCCGCAGGCACATGGTCCGGCTTGACGAGCCACGCCGGATTGAACGCCGCGATGAAGGTCGCCACCAGGCCGACCGCCAGCACTGCCGCTGCGCCATAGGAGGCCGGGCGGATGCGCGCGATGTCGGCCGCCCCGCGCAAGCCCGGCAGGCACAGCGCGATCAGCAAACCAAAAACGGCCAACATGCCGAGGCGGGCTGCCAGCGGCCAGAATTCGAGGCCGGTTTCCCACAAGGCCCACACGGTCGTCACGAGGAAAAACGCGAGGTAGAGATGGCCGACCCGGACGTCGACACGGAATAGCAGGACGGCGGCGCCCACAAGAACCAGGCCGGCCGGCAGATAGTAGGCCGAGCCGCCCAGGGCGACCAGCTGATAGCCGCCGTACAGGAAGTAGGCGCCGACGAGTAGAAGGAGTACGGCGAGCAGGGTCGCATAAATCCGGACCCCGGCAGACACCCTGGTGCTACTGATACCAGAAACAGATGACAAGATATTTTCCTTATTTGAGAACGCAATTGGCAATGCCGACAGTACGCGCCCGGCACTATATGCCAGCAGCATTGCTGGATAAACAAGGCTTCCGGTTCGATACTTGAAACAACGCGTTTGTAATATGCGGAATGGCCGCAGGCTGGCCTGCGTCATCGAAGCTCTCCCCCCTTCATTCCATACGCTGCGTTTTCAGTGCTGAGCCGTATTCGGTATTAATCGGATGGCATGGCAAACCTATACTGTCGGCCCTCACCACATACCGTCATCGCGCGCTACCCGCACGCTTATCCAGAGAAGGAACATCAATGAGGAAACAACTCGGCGCAGCCCTGGCCCTGGCGGCGATCAGCCAGCACGGCCTGGCGCAGACCAATGTCACGGTCTACGGCTTGATCGACGCCGGGCTCGCCTTCGAAAGCGGCAACAAGGCGGGCTCGGTGACCAAGGTCACCAGCGGCATCGCCGGCGGCTCGCGCCTCGGCTTCAAGGGCAGCGAAGACCTGGGCGGGGGCAGCCGCGCGTTGTTCGTGATCGAGAGCGGCATCCAGGTCGACACCGGTGCATCGGGGCAGGGCGGCTTGCCGTTCGGGCGCCAAGTCTTCGTCGGTATCGGCAACGACCGGGTGGGCACCCTGACGTTGGGGCGCCAGTATGCGCCGCACTACCTCGCCACCGTGTTTGCCGACCCGTTCTCGAGCGGCACCTCGGCCGACGAAAAGAACCTGATGAATGCGGTCTCCGACGGCGGTCGCATGAGCAACAGCATCAAGTACGCCAGTCCGCAGTGGCGCGGGTTCAGCGGGGAGCTCGTGTATGCGGCCGGCGAAGTCAGCGGTGGCGGCAACACGGCCGGTCGCGCCGCCGGCTTCGGCCTGGCTTACGATGCGGGGCCGCTGGCGCTGCGCGTGGCCTACCACGACAAGAACAACGACACGGCCGGCACGCGCATCGACAGCGCGCGCAATACCTTCGTCGCGGCGACCTATGCCTTCGCGCGCGCCAAGCTGTACCTGGGCTACGGCGTGAACAAGGGACCCTACAGTTCGACGCTGCGCAACGCCGACAATCCCTACGGCTATAGCGTCGCACCGACCGCCTTTTCCCTCACCGACGACAGCACGGACGCGATTGCCGGGGTGTCAGTGCCGCTGGGCGCGCACACCCTGCTGGCGTCGTGGATCCACAAGGACGACAAGTCGCTGGGGAACCGCGATGCCGACCAGTTCGGCCTGGGCTACCGCTACAACCTGTCGCTGCGCACCAACCTGTATGCCGTGTATGCGCGCATGCGCAACAAGAACGGCGCCCCCTACACGCTCGGGAACGCCAGCGACGGCGGCAGCGGCGACCGCGCCGTCAACCTCGGCATGCAGCTCGCGTTCTGACGACCGGTAACAGCCGTCGCGCGTTCAAACCCGGCCGTGTGCGCAATGGCCAGTCCGGGTTTGTCGCTCTCCTCAATACAGCACGACCGAACGGATCGATTCGCCGCTCTTCATCAAGTCGAAACCTTCGTTGATGCGCTCCAGCGGCAGCCGGTGGGTGATCAGGTCGTCGATGTTCAGCTTCCCCTCCATGTACCAGTCGACGATCTTCGGGACGTCAGTGCGCCCGCGCGCCCCCCCGAAGGCCGAACCGCGCCATTCGCGTCCCGTCACCAGCTGGAAGGGACGGGTCGAGATTTCCTGGCCGGCCGCTGCCACGCCGATGATGAAGGACTTGCCCCAGCCTTTATGCGTGCATTCCAGCGCCTGGCGCATCAGCGTGGTGTTGCCGACGCATTCGAACGAGTAGTCGGCGCCGCCGTCCGTAATCTGCACGATGCTGTCGACCACGTTCTCGACCTCGTTCGGGTTGATGAAGTGGGTCATGCCGAACTTGCGTGCCATCGCCTGGCGCGCCGGGTTGATATCGACGCCGATGATCTTGTCGGCGCCGACCATCTTGGCCGCCTGGATCACGTTCAGGCCGATGCCGCCGAGGCCGAACACGACGACGTTGGCGCCGGCTTCCACCTTGGCCGAGAACAGCACGGCGCCGACGCCGGTGGTCACGCCACAGCCGATGTAGCAGACCTTGTCGAAAGGGGCGTCTTCGCGGATCTTGGCCAGGGCGATTTCCGGCACTACGATGTAGTTCGAGAAGGTCGAGGTGCCCATGTAGTGGAACAGCGGCTTGCCGTCCAGCGAGAAGCGCGAGGTCGCATCCGGCATCAGGCCGCGGCCCTGGGTACTGCGGATAGCCTGGCACAGGTTGGTCTTCTGCGACAGGCAGAACTTGCACTGGCGGCATTCCGGCGTGTACAGGGGGATGACGTGGTCGTCCTTCTTCAGGGTCTTGACGCCGGGGCCGACGTCGACCACGATACCCGCGCCTTCGTGGCCCAGGATCGCCGGGAAGATACCCTCGGGATCGGCACCGGAAAGCGTGTAATAATCGGTGTGGCAAATGCCGGTGGCCTTCAGTTCGATCAGGACTTCGCCTTCGCGCGGGCCCTGCAGGTCGACTTCCTCGATCGTCAGGGGTTGGCCGGCCTGCCATGCGACTGCTGCTTTGGTCTTCATTGTTTCCTCACTTTACAGTTGGGTGATGTGCGTGGTGGCCAGTATGCTTGCCGCGGCAATTACCGTGACCGGAAGCGGCCGGGAATGGCAGGATTTTGTGCAACAACGACTGGATTTTCAGGCTCTCGACTGTGACAATGGCCGCATGAACAGCAACGCTGCAGTAAATGGCCCGACACGGGCCGCAAGCATCATGAAGACCGTCGACATCGTGGTCTATCCCGGTTTCAAGGCGATGGAGGCGGTCGGGCCGATGTCGGTGTTCGAGTACGCCAACCTCCACCTGCAGCGGCGCAATCGTCCGCCCGGTTACGACGTGCGTATCGCGTCCAGCCGCCTTGGTCCGGTGCCGTCGGATACCCTGATGTCGCTCGACGCAACCAAGGTACTCAACACGCTGGCCCTGCCCGACACCGCGATCATCGTCGGCGCGCGGCATATCCACGCGGCGCTGGCCGACGGTGGTGCCGTCGTGGACTGGGTAGCTTCGGTGTCGCCGCGGATTGGCCGCCTTGCCGCACTTTGTTCGGGCGCCTTCTTTCTTGCGGCCGCCGGCGCGCTGGACGGCAAGCGCGCCACGACCCACTGGAGCGTGGCAACCCGCTTGCAGAGCGACTTTCCGGCCATTGCTGTGGATGCCGATGCGATCTTCATCCGTGCCGGCAACCTGTGGACGTCGGCCGGCGTCACCGCGGGTATGGACCTTGCGCTGGCCCTCGTCGAAGAAGATTTCGGCCGCGACCTGGCGCTCGAAGTGGCGACGGAGATGGTGGTGTACCTGAAACGCCCAGGCGGGCAGTCGCAATTCAGCTCATACCTGCTGAGCGAACGCACGGCGCGGCCAACGATCCGCGAGCTGCAGAACTGGATACTGGACAACCTGCACGAACGGCTGACGGTGGCGCAGCTGGCGCAGAAGGCGATGATGAGCGAGCGGCACTTCGCGCGTGTGTTCCAGCAGGAGGTGGGCTTGAGTCCCCAGGAATTCATCGAAGCGTGCCGCTTCGAGCGCGCCACACAGATGTTGGCGGACCTGGCGGTGCCGTTGAAGACCGTGGCCGTGCGCGCCTGCTTCAATGACGAGGCGCACATGCGGCGCGTCTTCATGAAAAAACTGGGCATCACGCCAAGGGTGTACCGGGAGCGTTTCGCCACCACCGGCGTTGGCGGCGCACTGCGCGCCACCTGACCGCGTAATGCCTCAGAGCGCGAGAAGCACCCGTCCCGCGCTCGTACCCTGCTCGACGCACTCGTGGGCGTGCGCGATGTCGTCGAGTCCGAAACGCTTGCCGATGCGCAGGCCGGGCCAGCCCGCCACGAGCGCTTTGTTGAGCGCATGGGCCGCTTCGACCTTGATATCCGCCGGCACGTCGTCGCTGCCCACCAGGTGCATGCTGACGTTCTTGAAGAGCAGATCCCAGAACGGGATCATGGGCGTTGCCACATGCGTGGCATAGGCCGCGATCGATCCGCCCAGCGCCAGCAGTTCCAGGTCGAGCGCGATGTTTTCACCAAGGGCCACTTCGACGATATGGTCGACGCCGTCGGGCATGATGGCGTGCACCGATTTTGGCAGTGTATCGTCCAGCAGCAGCACATGATTGGCGCCGCTTTCCGCGGCAATATCCAGCCCCGCCTTTGTCCGAACGGTGCCGATGACGCGTGCGCCGGCCTGGCGCGCGAGCTGCACCGCACAAGCGCCGACTGCGCCCGCCGCACCCTTTACCAGTACCGTCTTGCCGGCCAGGTTGCCGGCGACCTGGACCGCCCGGTAAGCGGTGATGCCGGGGATGCCAAGGCACGCGCCCTGGTCCATCGATACCATGGCTGGCAGCGCCACGACCTGGCGCAGGGGTACGACGGTGTACTCCGCCGCAGTGCCGAATGGCCGATAGCTTTGTGCGCCGTAGCACCACACGCGCCGGCCGATCCAGCTATCCGGCACGTCGGAGCCGACGGCGTCGACGGCGCCGGCGCCGTCGCTGTGCGGGATGATGCGTGGGTGAGGCATGCCGATGGCGAATGCGTCCTCGCGCTTCTTGACGTCGCCCGGATTGATGCCGGACGCCGCGAGGCGGATCCTGACTTCACCGTCGCCGGGAGACGGCGTGTCCATCTCGCCGACCGCGAGCACGTCACGTGCTCGCCCCTGTTTCTCGTACCAAGCTGCCTTCATGGAGAATCCTGGGTTGGACCAAATAAAAACGCGCGGACTGACAGGAGCCTGCGCGTGGGGGCGTTGCTCAGCGCGCGAAGCCGTCGAACAGTGTCATGTAGCTGGCGTTGAAACTGTCCAGCGCCTTGCGCGCGGCGGCATTCGGTGCGCCGTAGACGACCAGTGAGGCAACGGTCACCAGCGACAGGAAGCGCTCGGCGAAGCCGCCGAAGGTCTGCTCGACGTGGGCGACGAAGGCGTCGGAATCGCGGTAGCGCTCGAAGATGTGCACCGTGGTCTCATCGGCATTCACGCTGTACTGGTAGGCGAGGGTGCCCGGTTCCTTGCTGCTGGCGGCTACGATGTCGGCGACCAGTGCACGGAATGCGGGAAAGCAGCCCGGCTTGACGTCCAGCGTGAAAACCCAGAACAGATCGTCAACCATACATCTTGCCGGCACCGGCCCAGTCGGACGGCTTCACGTCCTCGAAGATGACGTAGATGTAGCTGGCATCGGTGCCGGTGTTCTTGACGATGCTCTCGGTGATTTCCTTGGCGACGACTTCCTTGGCCTTGGCTTCTTTTCCTTCGAACCAGGTAACGCGGACGACTGGCATGGTGTTTCCTTTCGGTATGGTGTAAAAAACGGTGTGTCACCAGGGCTCGTAGTGCCCTGCTAGGGAAGAGCAAAGCTTAAAGTAGCGGGACGCTACGATAAACAGGCTGGGATGCTCATCACCGTGCACCTTTTGTCTACAATGGCGTTTTCAAAGGAAGCACATGATCAGTTCCGAATCGCTGAGCGGGGTGGCCACCTTCGTCGCCGTGGCCCGCTCCGCCAGTTTTACCCAGGCCGGCGAGGTGCTGGGGATTTCAAAGTCCGCCGTCGGCAAGGCCATCGCGCGCATGGAAGAACGCCTGGGCGTCAAGCTGTTCCATCGCACGACCAGGCGGCTGAGCCTGACGGCGGATGGCGAGGCCTACTACGGCGTATGCGCGGCGGCGCTCGACGAAATTGGGGAAGCGGAAAGCAATCTCGGTACGCGGCTGGCAGAGCCGGCCGGGCGCCTGCGCGTGGACATGCCGGCAGCGTTCGGGCGCCGCGTAGTGCTTCCGGTGCTGCTCGACATCGCGGAACGCTATCCGGCCCTGCAGCTGACACTCACCTTTACCGACCGGGTGATCGACCTGGTCGAAGAAGGCGTCGATCTCGCCATACGTTTCGGCCCGCTCGATGACAGTGCCGACCTCGTCGCGCGCAGGCTGACCAGCCATCGCTGGGTCATCTGCGCAACCCCGGGCTATCTGGAACGTTTCGGCATGCCGCAGATGTTGGCCGACGTCGCGGCGCACCGCTGCATCCTAGGGCACCGGCGCGGACAGCCTCTATCGTGGCATGTGGACGAGGAGGGAACGGCAACCCGCTTCATGCCGCCGGCGACGTACCAGATCGGCGACGCGGATGCGATGGTCGATGCCACGCTGGCGGGGTTCGGTTTATGCCAGATGCCGCTGTCGCTGTTTCGCCGGCACATCGAGGCCGGACGGCTGGTGACGGTGCTGGACGAGTACACTGCGCGCTCGATCGATGTCCACGCAGTCTGGCCGCGCGCGGTGCATTTACGGCCGAAGGTACGTTATGTCGTGGATACCTTGCAGGCACTTGGACAGGATGGCAAGTTGGACACCGACTTCGGCTAGGGAACCACTGATTTAATCGCCGAGTTCCCTTGGCGGGACGTGCAACTGGCACAATGGCGCATCCAATAATTCTGACCATCCGATGAAGCAAACGAGCTT